>JAEIGA010010509.1_pt1 | contig 14029 bp, 12 predicted proteins | sample 9270691 | NCBI WGS metagenome assembly JAEIGA01 (sample SAMN17057246, study PRJNA624740) | gut metagenome | biome: biome; isolation source: fecal sample | host: Bos grunniens | place: China: Xizang | collected 2019 | reverse complement strand
ATATCGGGGTTGCCGGCCAAATGCTCGTCTCTGGTTTTTTTGCGACGATTATTGTTGGCTACAGTGGCTTGGATGCGATGATCGCAAAGCCGCTTGTTTTACTGATTGGTATAGTCGCTGGGGGACTAATGGGTGGATTAGTAGGGTGGCTAAAATATAAATTCAACATCAATGAAGTTGTATCGACGATTATGTTGAATTATATTGCTCAATATGTCATCAGCTTCTTTATTCAAATGTACTATATTGACCCTGTCTCAAGGCAATCTCAATATATTTCTGAAGCAGCAAGATTGACGTTAGTGAATGTTGAAATAGGAAACTTGAAAATGGATATTCCATTAGGCTTTATTTTGGCCATCATTACCGCTATTTTAATAAAAATCCTCATGGACAAAACAGTGGTTGGGTTTGACATTAAAGCGGTAGGTACCAACCGTAATGCTGCGAAGTATGCGGGAATCAATGTGGGAAGAAATACAGTCTTAGCCATGGTTATATCCGGTGGTTTGGCTGGTCTTGCAGGTGTTACGTATTATTTAGGTTATTACGCTTCTATACAACCAAAAGTATTATCAGACATCGGCTTTGACTCCATTGCTGTAGCCCTATTAGGAAACTCTCATCCAATCGGTGTTATTTTTTCTTCATCCCTAATATCAATCATTGATCAGGGAAGTACGTATATGAGTTCGCAGGCAGGAATCAGACAAGAGATTTCTTCTGTGATCGTCGGGCTGATCCTATTGTTTAGTGCTTGTGGTGTATACCTGAAATATAAAATCAGCTGCATGAGTGAAAAAGTAGAGGAACGAAAGGAGAGTAAATCATAATGGATACAGTAATTATTGATGGCTTATCCTTTGCTTTGCCTCTTTTTATAATGGCGATAGGCGGTATATACAGTGAAAAGAGCGGTATTACCAATTTAGCACTTGAAGGCTTTCAAGGTTTTGGGGCATTTATCGGGGCGCTGTCGGCTGTTTTAATCGCCAATGCTTTTGGCACAGATATTCAAGATTTATTTTATGTGGCCTTACTATTTGCTATGGTCGGCGGGATGGTTTTTGCCATTATTCATGCTGTATTATGCATTAAGTTTAAGGCAAATCAAGTAATCAGCGGTGTCGTCATTAATATATTGGCGCTGGCTCTAACAACTTTCTTAACGACACAAATAAATGCGCTTGTTTTTGGGACTGCTTCGGACAAGTTCCAGTTAGGTGTCATGGAGCGGTTTACAATTGCTGGTTTAGCCGATATACCAGTAATAGGCGCGGTCTTTACGAATGTGTATCCGTTTGAAGTGATCATTATCGTAATTGCCATTTTTGCTTGGTATCTATTGTATAAAACAAAATTTGGCATGCGCTTAAGAGCATGCGGGGAAAATCCGCATTCGGTGGATGCAGCGGGTGTAGATGTAGCGAAAATTAGGTTTACAGCTGTTTTGATATCGGGTCTACTATCAGGTCTAGGCGGCATGTGTTTTGCCTATTCTATTTCAGCTAACTTTTCTTCTAGCATTTATATGGGGTATGGATTCTTAGCCATTGCCGCATTAATTTTCGGTAATTGGAAGATCGTCCCGACGCTGGCCGCGTGTCTTTTGTTTGGTTTTGCGAAATCCGGTGGTGCTTTTATTGCTCAGTCAATGGCATTGCCAAGCAGCTACACGGATTTATTCATGATTTTACCGTATGTAGTAACACTATTGTTATTAATCTTTTTCTCTAAATCCAACCGTGCTCCGAAGGCATTAGGTGAGATTTATGATAAAGGGAAGAGGTAAATAAGGCAGCAGCCCCCTAGAGAATGGGGGCTGCTTTTTTGCATGCATTTGGAAAGCAATAATGTATATGAAATGTATGTGCGGTCTGATTGACAGGCTGACTACCAAGCGCCATCCCATGAAGATTGCAGCTTGCGCAACAGGATAATTTGGCCGATATGATACGAATCGTGCATCATGATATTACTGAGTAAACGCTCGATAGAGTATCTGTTAGGCGCGTACAACGTATTTAGCTTTTCATCCTCAAGGACCGCAATGACCGCCTTTAGTTGATTCATGACTTCATTGAGGCGCTGCACTGTCCTTGTCCACTCCTTTTCGTCTTCAGGATCCCCTGGATTTCCAAAGGTTTCTTCATTGCTTTTTGGCTTATGCGGGTTCTCTGATCCCTTTATTCGATGAATTACGTCTTCATTCCAAAATATTAGATGGTTGACAATCTGCCAAATTGAATTGCTGCTACCCGAATTTGTCCATGATGCCTCAGCTGCGGTTACTTCATGAAGCGACTGATCCATGGAAGCAAACCATTCATTCTCATGGCAATGCATGTCGAGTTGTTCTAAAAAGATTTTAGTTACAACCTGCATACTACCAATCTCCTCCCTGTTTAGGTAATCTTTTAAAGTGAAAAGATGAGAAACGGGCTGACAATAGTACTCCAACATTCCAGGGTGATTCACAATTTCCGCGTGACCTCAATTTATATTGAGCATACAACCACATCAGGACTTTATGATCTATTCGGCACATTCTGCTTTTATTCCTTCTTTATGACGAAGAAGGATACTAGAAATCACTTGGGGATTCGTCGACGTAGCGGAGAGTTTCACGGGACGGCTGCTATGTATTATTTGAAAGTTGATATAAGTAAGAAGTACTAATTTTTTAGATTATACAGAATTATTCTTGGATATATTTCCCTTGAAATATAAAATATAGAATAAAAGCACTAATATATTTTTAAGCCTTTTGTAGGCATAGAAGGGATGTTTGCTATGATTCAGAAAAAGAACCTATTTATTTTTGTGGCAATTTGGTTAAGCCTCTTATTGACAGCGTGCGGTTCTGAAGAAACAAAGGATGAAAAAAAACCGGCAAAAGCAGATTCAAAGACAGAAACAAGTACGGATGATCAAACAGATGAACAAGAGAAAACCGAGGACATGGAGGTTGCTTTAACAATTGAGGAAATTATCGAGGAAGAAGAGGGGAAATACTCAGGAAACCGATACAGCGAGCCCGTTGTAAACAGGGATCTGGATGAACAAAGTTTCCAAGATAAAGATAGTTTCCAAGTATATAACCATTTGTTGAGCCTCCTAAACGAGGGTCCTGCATACAAAGAGTATGTGAAATTTTTTGAGGAATTCAATCCAACCATTGAAACAGCATTGTCTGAAACACCAGAAGGCGCAGAGGTCGCCCAGCCAGCTGCTGGAGACAGGCAAACGAATATTGCCATCCTATTGGATGCGAGCGGAAGCATGGCAGCAAAAGTAGGGGGCAAGACAAAAATGGAGACAGCGAAGGCAGCTATCCAATCGTTTTTATCTTCAATGCCCGAGGGGATTAACGTGTCTTTGCGTGTCTATGGCCATAAAGGAAGCAACGATGACAGTGATAAGAAGCTGTCCTGTGATAGCACGGAGCTTGTCTATGAACTGAAGCCATATGAGGAAGCGGACTTCAATGAAAGTTTGGATACATTTAAACCTACCGGATGGACGCCGATTGCCAAAGCCATTAATGAAACAAAAAAGGATTTTGAGAAAATGGGGGATAGCGGCGAGAACATCATTTATGTCGTCAGTGATGGAATCGAAACCTGTGATGGAGATCCGATAAAAGCGGCAAAGGAACTGCATGATTCCAATATTGATGCGGTTGTGAACATTATTGGCTTTGATGTAGACAATAAAGGACAAAAGCAATTGCTGGCTGTTGCTGAGGCGGGCGGCGGCTCATTTGAAACAGTTAACACAGCGGAACAATTCAATGATATTTGGGAAAAAGAGCGAGTTCGTTTATACAATGAATGGAGCAGATGGAGTGCGGAAAATTATAATGAAGTAGCAGGAGAGTCTGCTGACAGACTCAATGAAATGTATTCCCAGAAAAGTGATTATTCAAATTTATTCCTTGATGAACAGTATAGATTATCTCAAGCAGTCAGCTATCTTCACAAACATGAACAAATAACATCTGAAACGAGTAATGAAGTCCGGAGTCTGATCATGCAGCGCAGGGGGATTCTTGAAGATTATAGTGATGAAGAAATGCGCGGAATGATTGAACAATTCGATGAAGAGAGTAAGCGCGTTAAAGAGGAAATTCAGGAGAAAGGAAAGGAAAAGAAAGAACAGTATAGTAATAATTAATTTGTATTCTGGTAGTAAATATAGCACTATCTGAGTTTTGGCATTTTATTAAAGAGTGTTCTATCAGCTGGTGCCATATCTTATCGATGAGATTTATATGATGTAAAGCCTAAAGTAAAATAAGGCAGTCAGCCCTCTAGTGGTGGGGTGACTGCTTTTTATATGGTAATGTCTATTATGTTATTTTGTTGGAGAAGGATGATTCCACACTCCCAATGTAAACACATATCCTGCTGCAGCATCTATCAATAATGTAATGAATTTGTTTTTCATTTTGTACGATCTCCTTTATATAATTCATTTGATAGTTGTATCTTACCTATTTGATGTTTGCGAATTGCAAAAGAAATGTTTACTAAATGTTAAACTGAAAAAATATGATCCATATATAAAAAAACATCCTGTAAACAATGACCGTTTACAGGATGACCTTTTCCCTTTATTTCAATAATTTCTCACTCAAAGACAGAATCTGAGGTGCAATTTTAGCTCGTTCTCTTTTGGTTATATTATTGTATAGAGGATAGGCAATGCTTATTAGCACAATTCCTAAAAAACCTGCGATGATTCCCGGCGCGTAAAGCTGCCATACGAGACAGCAGCTCATACCTGCTCCAAACAATAATGTTCCTATCAGGCCTGACATAATGCCTAACATTATTCCTGGTCTTTCTGCCTTTTTATCCAAATTTCGCAACTGTTCGAATGGATCATCCTCCTTTTTCATGTATTTCTTTTTAATCGCTTCGATTTCTCCTTGTCTTTTTGCAGAATATGTATACTCAAATTTGCTATTTTCCATCATTGTCCTCCATTTATTCCAGGATGTTTTCTGTTAAATAGACAATAAATGTGCTTCCTTCTCCCAATGTACTCTGTACATGAATATCTCCGCCAACTATATCAATTACTCTTTTTACTAAAGCTAGTCCCAATCCATTTCCCTGCACAGCATGGGAGGTATCCCCTTGATAAAATTTCTCGAAAATATGCTTGCCTGTTTCCGGGCTAATGCCACAACCGCTGTCACTGACTTCTACAACTGCGGTAAGTCCTTCTTTTTTTACCTTAATACCAACAGTGCCGCCATTATCCGTAAACTTTATCGCATTGGAAAACAGATTATTCCACACTAGACTTAACAGCTCGGCATCTTCATGTATGAAAATATCATCTTCTAGTTCGGTTTCAATATGAATGTCTTTACTTTCCCATGACTGTTCAAATAGAAGTAAACATTCGCAAATCTGTTCCGATAGATTATATGGTTTTCTCTCCGGGAAGATTTGTTGGTTTTCGAGACGGTTTAACCTCAATATATTTGTAATGAGACCAGATAATCTTCTTGTCTGCTCGGTAATGGCTTTTGCATATTCTGTTTTTTGTTGTTCTGAAAGAGCACTTCCTTGAAGCATCGTGCCATAGTTCTGAATAACCGCAAGGGGAGTCTTAAGTTCATGAGATACATTTGAAATGAAATCTGTTCGAAGAGTTTCCACACCAGACAGCTCTACGGCCAGCTCATTAATCCCTTTAATAATGGCATCGAATTCATTGCTGCTGTTTTCGCCTCTTATATAGGGAATCTGCGTGTTGAAATTGCCGGCCATTATTTTATCCAGACCTGCCTGGATTCGTGCGATTGGTTTTCTTACCATCAACGTGCGGCGAATCTCATCGATTATACTGAAAAGAAATGTAAGTATCATAACGTTTAAGAAGGTAATTGGTACCGCTGCATTCATTTCTTCCGCCGTCAAATCAACCCAATGCAGAAACAATATAAGGTTGCAGGAAACGACAAATGCCATCAGGGCAAAAAATATGAGGAATCTCCCCAAATTAAATATAAACTTCTTCTTATGTCGTTCAGCTGCGGTCATTCTCATTTGAGCACCGTCTTATATCCAAGTCCATGCACGGTCACAATTTCAAAATCCTTGCATGCGGAAAACTTATCTCTCAGTTTGGTAATATAAACATCGACCACACGCGGTCCTGACTGGGATTCAGCATCCCAGAACTCATCCATCAACTGAGTTCTTGTAAATGTTTTCTTCGGGTATGACAACAGCTTATACAAGAGCTTGAATTCTCTTACCGTCAGATTGACCTCTTCCTCAGCTAAATAAGCCGTATGTTCGTCGATATCGAGCCGAAGCTGTCCAATCTCAATTTTTTTATTGGATGCAATTTTTGCCCTCCGCAGCAATGCTTCCAGCCGAAGGAGCAATTCCTCCATATCAACCGGTTTGACCATATAATCATCCACACCGGCGCGGAATCCCTTTTTTTTTGATTCGAAATCATCCTTTGCAGTCATAAATAATATTGGGATATCATTATTCAATTCCCTTATCGATTTGGCAAACTCAAATCCATCAATTCCGGGCATCATAATGTCCGAAATAATTAAGTCAAAGATATGGTCAGTCATCGCATCATAAGCATCATTGACATTCAAAACACCTTTAGCCTGATAGCCATTTAGGTTCAGATAAGTACAGACAGTCTGATTCAAATTTTCATTATCTTCTACTACTAATATTTGAAACATAGGTATTCTCCTTGTTGCCTTTTTGACATTGTAGCATGTGATTGTTTACGAAATGTTAACTATTATTATATTGAAATAAAAAATCTATGATAAAAAAGGAATGGCACTTTTAAGGACCATCGAAGCGGAGTGATAGGGAAGGGAGGGATGCCTGTTAAAGTTCTAATAACTGCTAAAAAGAGTCGGCTATCTCCTGATACTCATATCAGAACGAAAAAAGGAGCTGCAATCGATGATTGCAGCTCCTTTCTATCCTTAATTCGGAGTTAATGTTAATGTCTGATCTTCATTAATTGGTTCATTGAGGGTGGTTAGATGATAATCACCTGTCACCCAATCTTCAAATTGGTTATTATACCATTCGCTTTTGAAATGTCCGGATTGTCCTGGACCAACTATATGATACGCTTTGGTCATATCACTCGTGTCAATGACGTAACGCCAAGAAGCACCATGATTAACTATACCGGTTTCGTCATTTCGTCTAGCAGCTTGTACGGTCACGGCACTTCCGCTAACAGGCATTGCATCCTTACTATTGAAAATATGCTGTAGAGGACTCACTCTTGATAATGGATGTGAGAATTGCAGCTGATGCTCATCTCCCCATTGCCATTTGCTCATATTGTCTCCATAGCGTTCGGATAATGTTTCGATTGTTTGTTTCAGCGCCTCATGAATGACCTTGGATAAACCGCCGCTATTTTCAACCCATGGACCTTCCTGACCTTCATTGGCACGGCGAATGAGCTCGTCAATCACTTGGTTTTTACCTTCAAAGAGGTCGATCATCTCATCTGAAACCTTCTCTCCAAACAAAACGTCCGAGATCTCTAGCAGCATGGTTTGGAAGATTAATGGAGCCGTATCTGCTTGATCATCTTCAAAATCCCAGTTCTTTAAGAGGTTGACGGCTTCTTGCTCTTGCTTACTTAATGGTTGATTTGATAAGTGTTCAAGGAAGATAGGGACAAATTCCTCTGCTTGGAGATTTTTGATATCCATTTGCAGATTCTTCATATCTTCGACCGTGAATGTTTCTTTCGAGTTCAAAACCTCGAGAATCCGTTGCTGTCGATAGGGCTGTGCCCACACATTTGAGATATGGTATGGATAGGAATCGTCTACAATCTTATTATTGGCAGTAGCAATAAAACCTTCTTCAGGGTTGATGAGTGTCGGCAATTCATTATGTGGAATATATCCTTCCCAATCATAATCATCATTCCAGCCTGGAACTGGCACTAAGCTTTCACCATTTTTTCGAATGGGGATATTTCCTGATGCTTTGTAGGCAATTGTGCCATCTTTTGCTGCAAACACAAAGTTTGATGACGGTGCTTTAAAGTGTTCGATTGCTGCATCGAACTCTTCCCAATTACTTGCTTTATTCATTAAAGGAATGGCTTCTAAATCCTGCGTCGCTTCTAAGGCGGTCCATTTCAAAGAAAAGACGGTATCGCTTTTATTATCATGCGCAAATTCCGAAATGACAGGACCATGGCGAGTAACCATTACTTCATGGTCAATGGCCTTTTGGCCTTTTACTTTTATGGTCTCTGTAATAATCTCTGCGTCTATCCATTCATCATTATATAAATACTGGTTTGGATTATCAGGATTTATTTTTTCTATATACACGTCCTGCACATCTGGTCCTACATTCGTAATTCCCCATGCAACATTTTCATTATGTCCGATGATAATTCCTGGAATTCCGGCAAATGTGACCCCACTCATATTTTGCTCGTTTGATTGTAACGTGGATTGATACCAGATTGATGGCGTCATTAATCCTAGATGCGGGTCATCTGCCAAAAGTGCTGAGCCGCTTTCGCTTTTCTCGCCGCTGATGACCCAGTTATTGCTGCCATTGAATTCATCTGGAATATGGGCACTGGCGAAGCTTTCTTCCCAATCAATAGCACCTTCTTCAATGACAGTCGGTGCTTCTTCTGGATACGAAGGGAATAAATCCATTGCCTCTTCTTCGGTAAATTCACTTAATAGATAGCTGCGAAAGACTTGGCCTTCCCAATGTCCGCCCAAATCATAAGCCATGTATTTAACGATTGTTAACGTATCAATAATCGTCCATTCTGAAGGCTCATATCCTAATAAGGTGAACTCAACTGGCAGCTTATTGTCTGAAATAGCTTCTTTCATATACGTATTGACACCATCTGCGTAGCTCTGCAGGTACTCTTTCATTTCATCTGAATACCCTTCATAAGAAGCTTCTGCTGCACGTCTTAACCCAAATGTACGGAAAAATTTATCCTGCTCGACGGAGCTCTCGCCGATAACCTCACTTAATTGTCCGGAGGCCTGCCGTCTGCTTAAATCCATTTGGAATAAGCGGTCCTGTGCCGTTATATATCCTTGTGCCATATATAAATCATGGTCATTTTTCGCTTTGATATGCGGCACGCCTTCTTCATCACGTACAACTGTTACTTTATCCCTTAATCCTTCAAGCTTGATTTCTCCTGAAATTTGCGGCAATGATCGATTCGCATACACGTTTGCTATGACTAAAATAGCGGCAAAGAGAATCACAAGTCCAAGAAAAGAGAAGCCGATAATCTTGGGCCATCTTCGCTTTTTTCGCTCTGTCTGACTATCTGTATCCATATGCATGGCCAGTATGTCCTCCTTATCAATAGGTATCTTTTTATGATATCTGTACAATGTATTGATTTTTTTATTTTCCAAGAACCACTTGGTCCTAATGAGGAAAATCAATTAATAACGAATAGAAGGGGAGATACCCGTTTATATTTTTAGATAAGCAAGTCCTAAGCACTCTGGACCTGTATGACTGCCAATGGATGGACCGATTTCCGTGATGAATACTTCAGTGAAGTTCTTGTCCAATTCGAGGTCGGCTTTTAATGTTAAGGCTTTATCAAGATTATTGGAATGTAAAATACAGATCATTTCTTTTTCTGTTGAGGATGCTAGAAATCTATCTTTTATTTGCTTGATAGCACCGGAAGTTTTTCTAGCCTTGCAGACAGATTCGATTGTTCCAGTATCTGTAACAGACAGGATTGGCTTAATACCGATGAGACCGCCAATCTTGGCGATAGCCGGGTTAAGCCTGCCGCCTCTAGCCAGATATTGCAAGTCATTCACGTAAAATTCAACGTGGTAGGAATGCTTCGTTTCATCCAAGTAATCAACAATCTGATCATAGGAATAATTCTCATCTCTCATCATACAAGCCTTGATGACCATCATTCCCATAGCCATAGAAGCGGTTAAGGAATCTATCACGGTAATCCGTTGATCCGGATATGAATCTAGCAACTCTAAGCTTGCTAATCTAATATTATTGAACGTACAGCTTAATGAACTGGAAAGGGCCACACAAATGACGTCATTTCCTTTATCCAGCTCTTCTTTCAGTAAATCCATAGCGGATGAAGGAGAGCTGGCACTTGTTTTGGCAATCTCGCCATTTGCTAATCTTTTATAAAATTCCTCGCTGTCCATCATGCGGCCTGAACCATACTCTATGTTATCCTCAAAATGAAAATGAAGAGGGATTAGCTTAATATCATATTTCTCGATAACCTCAACAGGGATATCGCAGCTTCCATCTGTGATGATTGATATGTTTTTCATGAAAACCTCCGTAGTTGTTAAACACTATGTTGTATAAAATTTGTTATCATTGTATAATGTCGCAACTAGGGCATCAATCATCAATTTAAAACAAAATGTAAGTTATTAAACGATATTGAGTAATTTGTTTAAGAGTGGGAGCGAAAAAATGGAAGACCGCAGAGTAAGATATACGAAAAAAGTAATTAAAGAGACCTTTATAGAGTTGCTTGAGCAAAAGCCAATCAATAAGATTACCGTAACCGAGCTGTGTTCACAGTGTGAAATCAATCGGGCGACCTTTTATCGATATTATGATGATGTATATGATTTAATGGAGAAGCTAAAAAGCCAGTATGTGAGTGATCTGAAGGCAGCCATCTCTCTTTCAAAGGATGACTATACAATTTCGGGATTTACGAGTGAAATTCTTGAGGTCATTTTGATGAATAAGGAACTGAGCAGAATTCTATTCAGTTTGAAGAACGGGAAGGATTTTTTGAATGATGTCTTGGTTATTGCTCATCAGAAATGTGTTGATAAGTGGAATCGTTACGGGAAGAATGTTCCCCAAGAGCAGGTTGGTTATATATCCACCTTTATTACGACAGGAACCATTGGCATCCTAAATGAATGGATTCAGAATGATTTTAAGGAATCACCCTCAGACATTGCGAATCTGATTGAAAGCATCAGTCATTACGGTATCGCTAAAATTATTTATGGGGAGAATTAAAACACCTTTTTGAAATCAGGAATGGAGGAAGAGTTTGACGATTAGAACGATTCCTCCATGCTGTACATGCCTAAGCCTGCCAAATTAGATTTTATGTACATTAAAATCAATCGATCTATGGACGGCCATTTCTCTTTTTAAGCTCATCACTTATTTCCATTAAGGTAAGCAAAATTAAATACAGCATCATAAAATTAACTAGTTCACCTGTAATGAAAGCCAGTATGGCAATCAAGACAATCCAAACCCAAAAATATTTTCTGTTCATATGAAACACCTATTTTTTCTTTTCGCGCTTGGAAGATATATTTCCTTTCAATAAGCTTCTCTTTCTTATTTCCTGTTTCCTTCTTCTTTCGCCAATCTTATCATTTGCGGCATACTAAAAAAGAGCTGATACCAGCCCTTGATGCAGTAATACCAAACCTTTATGATTTGTTTGTCTTTCTAGCAAATTCTTTATAAATTATTTGCAGCATAATTCATTTTAAAAAGGGAGAGCTCCTTTTCAATTAAACCGTCTATTTGTGTATCCTCTATTAAGTCGATTGATTGATAGATATCTTTTTGAATCCTCTCTATATGTTTCTTGCAGTTTCTCTTGTCTAATTTACATGAAATTGTTAATTCCTGAATGGCTATTTGCTGTTTAATCATGAAAGCTTCCCTGTTCCTCTTATGATTGTCTAAAATGGATATGACTTTTTTAAGCCGAAGTTGATAATCTTGGATTCTTTGGTTTTGCAAATCTGCTATTTCATTAAGGCTTTGTAATTTTTGCTGTTCTTTTACTTTTTCGCGGACCATTTCCTTGGCGGCTTCATCGTTTCCCATCTTCACATACTGGATGATGATTTTATTGATACTTTGCATTCGAATATGCATGCTCATCTTTTGCTCAACTAAGGAGTTGCCCAATGCTCTATGTTTGGCTAATGCTAATTGTAGAATTTGAATGTCCTGCTCAATGGCTTTTATCGCATCATCTAATGATTGCCGGTAATCATTTAATTCTACGAAGAATAATTCTTTATCTGTTTTAAAATATCGGGTGATTTTTTTGACTGATATCTTCATGCTACCCCTCGTTCTTAGTTGTATTAATAAATGATTCTCCTCCTGAGTTCCTTGATGCTTCAGCCAAAACGAAATAAATGCCGAGTGCTTTCATTTTAGAATATGAAATACGGAATTCCTTTTAGGGTTCATGGTCATCTAACGACCATGTATCCTTGAGAGGGTATAAACTTTTACATCTGTTTTGCCAATGTCTATGTTTCTCTTATTGATAGGTACGACTTATTTAGAGTGTGATTACTATTATAGTTTAAAAGTTCTCTTTTATTAACTAAACTGCTCCTTTGGTAGAATTCAATTATCTTTCTTTATCCTAATCTGCCCGCCATCCATCATCCTTGTTGTCCACCAGGATGATAAATGAAAACTTATACTGAAATAAGGCGGCAGCTCTTTCTATGGTTAAGGTTTTTTATTATAATTAAAGTGAACGATTTATACGATTACATTTCTTGAAAAAATACACCTGTTTCCATTTTGTTTAAATGTTTTATTGAGGCTATTTTACTCATTATCACTTTTTATAGGTAAATTAGAAACTTACTTGCTGATTATTGACTATAAAAAGTGGTTGTAATACATTTACTATGTAGTAATCAACACTATATGCTTTGGTGGGTTAATAGTTGTGCTATATTCGAATGCCAAATAATAATTAAAGGGGTTTAGTCAATGAATCAAAAACAGCCGAGAATAGCTTGGATTACAGACACAACATGTTCCGTGGGAGCGGATTTTATTAAGAAAAACCAGTTGAATATCATTCCGCTGCAAGTCGTCATTGATGGGAAGTCATATAAAGAAACCATCGATATTACGGATAAGCAATTCTATGAAAGAATGGCGAATGAATCTGTCACATTTCAATCGTCCCAGCCTTCTGTTGGGGAGTTCATCGAATTATATGAAAAGCTGAAGGAAGAGTATGATTGCGGAATAGCATTCCATTGCTCTAGTAAACTTTCCGGTACTTTTTCTGCTTCTGTCATGGCTGCGGAACAGGTTGGTTTTAAGCTGTATGCGATTGACACTCGGACTGGATCGTATCCCCATGCGTATTTGCTGAATAAAGGCATTGAGTTATTTAATCAGGGATTTGGCCCTGAAGAAATCTCTAATAAAATTGAAGAAATGAAAACGAATACACGTCTATTCCTTATACCGGCTAATCTTAATCAGCTGCATAAAAGCGGACGAGTATCTGGAAGCGCACGCCTATTGGCTAATTTGCTCAATATTAAGCCTATCTTATCTATAGAGTTTGAAGGAGCTAAAATTAGAGATAAGGTGAGAACGGAAAAGAGAGCCATTAATTATATGCTGGATTTGCTTCGCGAGGATTTGAAAGACTCAAAGGTTAGCAAAATAATGGTCATACATGCAGATGATGAAGAGAATGCTATTAAACTAGAAAATTTGATTAACGCACAGGAAGAATTCAGCTCTATCCCGACAGAACGAATGATTCTCGTTCCAGTTGCAGGGGTTCATACAGGAGTTGGCACAATCGGAATCTCCTGGGTTTGTGAATAAAACGGATTATGTCAAGGCAGCAGTCCCTTTTGGGGACGCTGCCTTTTTTATGTCTGTCAGCAGATATGGTAGAATTTTCTTGAGGATTTTTCGAGGGAGGCGGGGAGATATGGCAATCAATAAGGTGTCAATTATCGGACTAGGGGCTTTAGGAGTACTGTTTGGCCATCATTTATCGAAGAGAATGGAGCCTTGGGATTTAAGGATTATCGCTGATCGAGACCGTATTTCGCGATATAAGGAAGAGAAGGTCTATAGTAATGTGGAAAGATGTGAATTCCATTATGTCACGCCTGAGGAAGAGTGTTCACCTGCAGATTTATTGGTTTTTTCTGTTAAGT
>JAEIGA010010508.1_pt1 | contig 14029 bp, 10 predicted proteins | sample 9270691 | NCBI WGS metagenome assembly JAEIGA01 (sample SAMN17057246, study PRJNA624740) | gut metagenome | biome: biome; isolation source: fecal sample | host: Bos grunniens | place: China: Xizang | collected 2019 | reverse complement strand
ATTCTTGTTCAAATTGATTTAAAAAACTATTTTCATTACTTTGAGATTGAGGATATAAAAGTTGATGAATATTATGAATTATCTCTGCTATTTTTTCAGCTTGTTCAATAGCATTTTCTCCAAAAAATGGAAGTCCTATTTGTAAATGTTTATCATCTTTTGCTCCATTAATTACATTTTCTGCGTATTCTTGAAGTTCATCAGGTGATAATACTCCTATAAATTCTCCGTTCTCATCAACCATTATAGGAGTAAAATTTATTGCTTTTGTTCCATCTTCATTTGAAAAAGTGCTAGAAAAGACGGTTGCAACTCCTCCAGGTTCTTCGCCCCAGCTAGCTAATTCTGCAGTATCTATAACGGGTCTATTAGTTAAATCTACATTTCCTCCAAGCCCATATACTTTTAATATATCTTCATAGCCTTTAATAAACCCTTGGGCTAACATACTTCCTATCTTATTGCCTTCTTCTTTAACTTCAGTTTGGGATTGTTCTTTATTTAAACCAAGTAAACCTAATATTTCTTCTTTTAAACTTGTTTGAGTTGCATATTCTTCTGCTCCAGCAACAAAACCATCTAAAAATTCTTTAGCACGTTCTTTTCCAACCTTTTGTCCATTTGGTAATTCAAAATCGCTAATTTTTTCAAGAGTTTCTTCATACTTTTCTGCTGTATCTATTGATTTTGGGTCAAAATTTTCAAGTAAGATAGTATCTAAATTAAATTGATCACTTGTTTTATACGCTCTTTCTATCTCGTTTAATAGATCTATATAATTAGGAAATAACTCTTTTAATCTATCTATATTAGATTCAATATCATCTCCAGATTTTTCTAATAAAAGCTTTAAATTAGTTGATATATCATCAGATACATCACTGTATTCAACTCCGTATTCTTTAAGCATTGCCGCCAATGCCATATTAACACCGACTTCAGATCCATCATTTTTTAGAACAGCTGCTTCAAATTTTTTTACTATATCGTTGTAATATCTTTCTTCTTCTCCTGCTGTTTCTTTTAATTTTTCTAACCTAGCATTACGGATTGCTTCTTCAAGCTTTTCATAATCTTCTACTAAAAGTAATACTTTTAAATGTTCATCATCATATTTTTCAACTAATTCATTTATCGCATCTTTTTGATCATCAGTAAAACTTGTATTATCCCCTCTTTGTTTTACTAAATCGGTATAACCTTTATATAAATCATTAACCGCATCAAGTTCATTATTTACTGATTCAACGAGTTGTTTTTGTTCATCAACCTGACTAGATATAAGTTCATAATTTGCTTCATATGCTGCTTGTCTTACTTCATTCATTGCTCCAGCCAAAGACTTAACAACTCCAATACCAATAGAGAGAATTGTTAATGGTCCAGCTAATGAATCAAGTGCTTTACCAATCCCTGCAAGAGCTTTTACAGAAGATTTAGAAAGATTTATTGCTGCTAATTGTAATTGCTTAAAACCAGATACTCCAGTTAAGGTTGCAGAAGTTAAAGAGCCTATAAAACTACTAATACTTGCTTCACCTTTGACGAAACTTTTACTTAAATTTTCAAGTTGTTGATTCATATTAGTAAGGCCCATAATTGCCCCGCCAATATTCATCACTCCTTCAATAGAAGCTTGTTTTTGATATTGCTTATTTTCCTCTTTCTTTTTTTCTATTCGAGCATCTATTGAATTATCTATTGATTTTTGTGCTTCTTCATTATTTTTAATAATTTCTAAATTTTCTTTTTCTTTCTGATTAGCTTCATCTCTTTTTTTATTTGCTTCTTCAATTGTATTTTTTATATCTTGCTCTACTTTTTGTTTTTCAGCATTTATCGTTGCATCGTCATTCTTTTTATTTTTATTTGTCGCAGTTTTCTCTGCTTCTTCAGCTGCTTTTTTAGCTTTATCTTTAGCCTCTTTAGACTTTTTCTCTATTTCCTTTTTTTGTTCATCAGTTAAATCATTTACTTGGTCAGCACTTTGTTTTAAAATTTTAAGTATTTTTTTAAGTTCTTCTCCAGTGCTTCGAGCTTTTGTTTGTATATTTTCAAACAGTGTCTGTAATTCTTTAGCATCTTTATTTTTACTTATTTTTCCTTCTTCGGTAATAAAGTTATTTAATTGATTAGTATATTCTTCATACTCTTCTGATGTTATTGCTCCAATATCTTTTAATTGACTTAATTCTTGCTTTGCTATATTAATAGCTTTAATCCCTTTTTCAGACCATTTATCCCATTCGTTTTGATCAACCGTAAAACTTCCATTTTTTAATTCTGTCCTTGCGGGGATCGCAACTTTTAAGAAATTATTAATATGACTATTTGCTTGATCAGAAAGTTGAATAATTCCTTGTAAATCTTTTTTAATTTCTCCAATTTTAGAATTTTCACCATTCCAATCTTGAGCTAAATCAGCAGAAGAAAAATCTTTAGAAATATCTTCTTTTCTCTTTTTCCTAATAGTTCCATTTCTACCAGGCTCATAACCTTCATTAAATGCTAAATTAGATTCTATTTCTTTAACTCTTCTTGCCGCAGCTGTTCTTTCTGCTTGAGCATTTTCAGCATTTTCGTTTAAATACGCTTGTTTTCTTTCTTCTATACCTTTTAGCTCTTCGGCAAGAACTTCTTTAGCTGCCTTAATTCTATCGTCTTTTTCTTTCTCGATTGCTAGTTTACTTTCTTCATGTTCTTTATCTATAGCATTTAGTCTTTCCTGTTTAACTTCATCTATTGTGTTTATAATATTTTCATATTCTTGTTGTTGTTCTTGTAAAGATTCATTTTCTTTTCTTACTGTTTCTGCTTCTTCTGCAAGAGCATCTTTTCTTGCTAAAGCTAACCCAACTTGTTCGCTAATATTTCTATTTTGCTGTATTTGCTCATTAGTCATATATCCAGCATATTCGGTCCAGCTTTTATAAAATTCTCCTAATTTTCGAGTAGATCCCTCAGTATTTTGCAAAGAAGCTGCAAGTTCTCCTTGAGCATTTAATTGTTCTTGAAAAGCTTTATTATTATCAATACGGCCTATCATATTGGATAAACCGCCAGCTAATTTGTTACTTAAAACTCCACTGAATAAACTACCAATAGTAGTTAAAACACCAAGTCCTCCTCCAAGACCATCTACAATATCGGTAATAATTTTTAATATTTTTGACAATCCATCGGATAAAGTGTTTATAGTATTTGCATTTAAAAGACTATCATACAAATCTTCTGATTGCGCTTTAAGTTGCTGTAAATGAGCATGAGTAGACTCCATATAAATATCTTGTTGTCTTTGTAATTCTCCCATTGAATTACGAGAAGTTTCAATAGCGTTCTCGTACATATCCCAGTTATCAAACAAAGCAACAATATTATTATACTGTCTTTTACCAGCAATTAATTGGGCAACCGCAGCTTGTTGCGCACTTGTCCAATTTTCCCAACTTTCTGCTACTTCTTCAATTACATCACCTAACTCACGAAGATCGCCAGTTTCGTCAAGAATATTAATACCTAAATTAGCTAATCCACCTGATACTTTACCAAGATCTATATCATCTTCATCAGTACCACCAGCTTGTAAGTCTGTCATACGAGCATAAATAGTCTTTAAAGCCGTACCTACTGACTCTGGAGCCTGGCGGGTAACAGATACAATAGTAGCAAGTTGAGCATTAAGTTGATCTACATCAACACCCATATTAGCTGCGGCAGACGCAACCTTTGACATACCGGTTGACAATTCTTGCAAGTCAGATGCGGTTGTTGCAGCAACAGCAGAAAGTTTATCTACATATAACTCAGCTTCTTCTGCGCTAACTTTATAACCATTCCATACAGCGGTAAGCTCTTCAGATACTGCAGCGGTAGATTGTCCGGTAACATTAGCTACCTTTAAAGTGGTTTCCGCTCTAGCCGCAGTTTCTTCATCACTTAAGCCCTGTTGGTAATAAATCAAAGCAGCTTCTGTGTAATCAGTAGTTGATTTACCTAAAGCTTTTGCAGCATTATTTGCTTGTTTAGCAAACTCTCCCATCTCCTCAGAAGACTTTTTAGTTACAATTCTAATATCATTTAAAGAAGTATCCAAATGTTCAACATATCCAACCGCTTGCTGAATAGTTCCTGTAATTTTATGGACAATACCTGATGAAATACTCCATCCTAATGTATTTATAAAACTTCTACCCATCTTATCAATAATGGTTTCAGTTTTTTGTAAAGAACTGTTTGTGGTTAATAAACTAGATGCTAATTTAGTAGAAAATTGTTGAAACTCTCCACCCATTGCATTTAATTCATTAAATAACTTTTCTACACTGCCATAAGTTTTAACTATCTCTTTTTGAAAAGCGGATACGTTAACTGTATTTAATTTTGTACTAAAACTTTTTTGCAAAGCAGGTCCAATAGCAGATGCAGCTTCTTTAGCTTTATTCATCTGAACAATTGCTTGTTTAAGTTCTGGACTATCTGCTTTAAATCCTTTTGCTATTAAATCATTAGAGGTCATAGTTTGAAGTTTAACTAAATCTTTTTGTAAACTTTCAAGACCTTTTCTATCAATATCAAACCCAATGGTATATCTTATACTTCCGCCTTGAGCCATTCCTTTTACCTCCTTTAAAAAATCACGATTATATTAATTCTTTGTTATAAAACAAAAAATCACTCCTATTGTATATAACAATAGGAGTGACTAAATTAAATAAAATCGTCCATTATTCTTCTACTGGCTGATTAGTGTTAATATTCCTTCCACCATTTGCGGCGGTTGCAAAATCAACAACATTTTGATATTTTGCAGGATCAAAATTATTAATAATTTCACCAACTTGTTCCATCTGTTTAGGAAGTTGATCCACCCAACGATCGATTGCGGGAACGATGCTATTAGCACTTCTAATTTCCGCACCAACGCTTTGATTAAACCAATTAAACAAACAATTATATTGGTCTTTAGGAACAGCTGTAATAACTTTATCAATTACGCCTAACTTATAAAGGTTATCATAAGTAGTATAAGGATCTGCTTTATCTTCATCAGAAAACTCAATATCAGAAAAGAAGTAAACCATATAAAGCTGGAAGTACATGTCAAGTTTAACTTGATTCAATTCTCGCCCTTCCCGCGCTTCCTGAATTGCAATCTGAACAAAGTCAATTGCGTCATTAATGGGAAGATATTGTTTTACTTTAATCTCTGTACCAAGGATATTAACTACCTTATCTTCTACTTTAACCTTGTCTTGAAGTTTCTCTACAAGTTCGTTATATTTCATAACTTTCTCTCCTTTTAACTCTATATATTTATATTATAACAAAAATTTTAATTTTTGTCAAGGCTTTAAAAAGTTATTACCAATTTTATTTATATATAAAGTAGCTTCAATAGTTTCTCCACCTTTTTTGTTATACACTTCATCCCATCTTTTTTCTGCTCCATCAATTAATTTTTCTTCTTTTATTACATGAACTCCACCTTTATTGTTTAAATTAATATTAATAAAATCAGTAATATTATCAAAATTAGTAATAGCTTGTTTAAGAATTTCATATATTGTAACAACTTGACCATTTACTAATAATACAGAAGCAAAATCATTTTTTCCTCTTGATGTAAATAAAGAAAATATCTGTCTTAAAATAATCAATCGTCTAAATTCTGCAAATGAATCTGGTAAATAATATTCTCCGTGTCCTAATGTATTATACATTAAATATTTTAATTGATGATTCCCACTGGCTATAGATGAAATACCTTGTCTTACATTACCTCCACTACCAAAATTAAAACTATTTTTATATTCATTAAGACCTTTAAAAAATTTAGTTCTATAAAATTTATTAGAAATACCTAAATCCATTTTCATTGAAATTTCATTTTCACCTTCCGTAAAACTTACAGTAAAATTTTTAAAGTGAATATCCTCTTTACCACTTGCATCTGGTCCAATTTCTTTTAAAAATGTTCCTTTAACATCATATAATGCTCTTTTTGATTCACTTTGACCAACTAGCATTATCGCTTTATCACTTGCATTTGTTGCAATTTGAGTTGCTTTTGCTCCTGCCCATTCTCCAAATGCAGTAGAAAATAAATTATTCTCTAACGATGTAGTCAAACTTTTTACAATACTTTCTTTTTCTTCTTTAGTTATATTATTTATGTTATATTCAGATGATAAAGCTAAAAATTGCTTTAATACATTTTGTAACTCAATCGCAACTTTAAGCGCTCCTTGGTCATCTAATTTCATAACTTTTCCATTATATTTATTCTTAAAAACTTCAATTTCTTCTATTACAGTATTACTAAAAGAAGCCATCGTATGTTCATTATTTAGATTTAATAATAATAAATCAGCTAATTTATTATTATTAAGCAGATTTAATGTTTTTATAACTAAAGTGATAAAATCATTAAAATCTTTCAATCCTTCCTTCGTATTGGTAATGAAATTCAAGTATTTTTCTTTTTTATTTTTTGCTAAATCAATTTCAGCCTCCATAACTCCTCTTAAAACATCTTGATCATCAATATTTTTAAGACTATTTTTAATTCCTTTATCCATTTGGTCAAGCAAGTCAAAACTAGACTCTTGAGTTGAAAAAGCTAAATTAATTAATTTTTTAGTATCTTCTCTTACTGATACCGATCCTCTTATATTATTGATCATATAATTTTTTAATTGATTTAAAACAGCTTTTTGAACCTCATTTCTTTGACTTTTATAAATATTAAAAATTTTAGAGTCAGAAAAACCATTTTTAGCTCTTTTTTTACTTGGATAACCTCTACCAATATTTTTTGCAAGTAAATGTATATAAAAATTATGTTCTGTATCTTTTGCATTTCTATTAATATAATATTTATTTAAAGCTTCTGCCATATTTACCACCTGCTTCCCGCATATAAATAAAAAAATGGCGGAAGGTGTTTCCACCCTCCGCCATATTAAAGACTTTATTGTTGATTAAGAGTAAGCCCTGAAAGACTATATTCTTGATCTTTAACTTCAGTACCTCTAGTTTGTCTAATAACAAAACTTTGAGAATTATTAGTAATTTTAAATACACCATTTCTCTCTGGATCATTAAGACATTCAACTAATCCATCTTCCCAATTAGATCTTTCTTGTCCATCAGCTGTATAAGATGGTTTAAGACCTACTTTAAGAGAAGTTACATCTTCTTGAGGATCTCCCCAATGTAATGCAAAATAGTTACCATTCTGCTGTCTTACATCAGAACTAAAACCAGTATATCCAGTTACATATTTAGATGTACCTGTAATAGCATCGTTACCAACTATTATATCAGTTTGTAAATCATTTACAGATTTGCCTAAAATTGTTGCGGTCTCAGTCTCGGCTGCAACTGTGACCTTAATTAATTTCCCTGGTTACCGCCGGTTGATGTAGATCCATCACCATATCCAAGATAATGTGCATCATCTACTTCATCCTTTTTATGCTCAAGAGTTAAGTTATCAGGCATTACAGGATTAATTTGCTTATCTGCATTTGTCTGATCTTCAACAACTTGAATTACACAAAGAACTTCGCGACTCTTATCAAAGTAAGTGTAGCCAGGAAGAGCATCCATTGTAAATGTGAAAGTTGAAGGATCACCAGTTCCAGACAGCTGGAATGTAAGGTTAGACTGAATCTTAACATTAGGGAATGTCAAGTTAGCAGGCATATCTACACCATCAGACTTTCTACGGAACAATGTATCAGCTTCAACATAATAGTTGCCAGCAAAGTTATCAGCTGCAATCTGAAGTTCATCAACAGCAGTTGCATTTTTATCAAGATAATAATCTACAAATACAGATACCTGACCTTCGTTAAGCTGAGCCTCTGTAGGATCTTTTTCAGCATACCAATCTTGAAGTCCAGTAATAGAAGGCTTAGTTACTTTAATTGCCTGACAAACACCAGCTGCATTTGGACCAGCCGTAAAAGTAATAGTAGAACCAGAAGTAGTAATATTACCAACTTCTACTTTAGAACCTTCAATATTCTTACCGGTAAGGCTACCATCTCCTTCAGTTATAACAATATAAATAGGAGAATCATTAGTTGCACAAAGAGTTTCTTTTTCTCCAAGCACACTTGATAAATCAACATAGCCTACTTTATTATCACCAGTTCCTTCAACTACGAGAGTAGCAGTGCTTGTAGTATGAAAATGAACTTTATCAACATTTTCACTACCTTGGAACAAATCTGCACCAGAAAGCATAGCAAGAGAAATTGGAGAAAGCAAAGCATCTTCTACAGTGAAAGTAAGAGTTTTCTCACCTTCCCAAGAGATAAGACGAACATTACCTCTACCACCCTGAGCATACACTGTTGTAGTAGCCTGCTCAACAGAAGAAGTGGTAGCTGTATCAATGTAAAGCACTGGTTGACCAGCTTTAAACTTGTACTTACCAATATTAGTAGGAGTCTTTGCTCTGAATACTATGTTAGCGCATTCGCGAACACCAAATTTCATATTTTTTTCCTCCTTAACAAAATTTAATCATCATCGTTATCAACGCCAAATTGAATGTCTCCCATCCAATCTTTAACGTCTTTTGCATTTTTTGAACCAGCCATTTTGGCTTGTATTGTATAGTCAAAGGTTTCTTTTAATTGAAATCTTTTAAACTCTTCAGTAATTTGATAAACAGAATAATTAGCTAAAACATTTTTATCTTTTTTTAAACCAACAGCTAAAACATTCATGTAACGACCAAAAATAGAAACATTATCATCCTTACCTTGCTCTCGCCTTAATTCTGCAAGTAATTCTTTTTTCTTACGAAATTTCTCAACTAAGGCGCGGGCGCGGTCTCCCGAAGGATTATAGTCATCACCTGAAGTTCCACTAAGCTCAGCTAAGCAAAATATATCTCTTATTATTAAACCAAAATCTTTAAAATTATTTGCATCTATCATATGTATTGTTTTATTTTCATTATCCTCTTGTAATATTATTGACCTAGGAGTAAAACCTACTTTATAGTTAGGAAATATTAAAAATAAAACTTGCTCAACGGCTTGCGCGATCTGTCTATTCTTATCACTCTTTTCACCAATTACCTTCATAAATATTTCAAAATCAGATATATCAACTGAATCAACTTTGTCCTTAAAATTTGAATAATTTCTCGAAAGTGCTTCAGCACCTATTAACAAAGTTTGGTCGCCGCCGATCATACCTATTTCTCTTAATGAAGGTTGATATATCATAACCTGTGCTGCGGGAAAAGGAACTATTGCTTTAGTATCTAGTATTAACCTAGGTACTACAGATAAAGTTTTCATTTACTAGACAATTCTTCCAATTTGGCATCATCTTCGGTAAAATGTACCGCGCTATACATTAAAGTATAACCCGCCAAATTTTCATCTAATAATAATTCTTGGCATCCTAAAAATAAAAACTCTCCTACTCCAGATAGTTTACTAAAGTTTAAAATGCCATCTATATATCCCGCAATCATCAAAGGTCTTGTTCTAAAATCTTCTAACTCCCATTGTTTTGTATTGCAAATAATATCAAAATTAACAATACAATCTCTAAATCTAGGATTTACTGCATTAGTTACAAAATTGTCAAAAGTAAGCAAAATATAGCTTTGAACATCTTCATGTTCTGACAACTCTAATCTAGGAGTCATTCTTAAATACTGCTGATCTATTAAATCTTTTACAGATAATTCGTTTACAATCCTATCATACTTAGTGATATTCGGGTCTAAACAATCAGGAGTATTTATAACCAATAATCTTTTTAACCAATTACTATAAGGTTTGCTTTCTTTAAATAATTTATTTAAAATTATTTCCGCATCTTTAGGACATGATAAAAAAGACGATTGAATTGGCGGTAATATTGCATTACGTTGCATTTTTATCTCTCCTTTTATCTCTTGATTGACTTAACTATTACATGATGTTCTAACTTATCATTATAGTATAAATCAAACTCTCCAGAACGACCTGTTAATGATTCAATAGTAACAGTAGTTCTATCATAATCAGTAATTGCATCTATATCAAATTTTAAACCGATAGTTTGATTTCTAATCTCCCAAGTTGCATTTTCTATATATTTAGTAGTATATTTTAAATCACCATAAATATACATTTCTAAATCTTCATTTAATTCGTGATATTCTTCAATTTGTCTTTGTGCTTCTTGGCTAATCTCTTCATATTGATTTTCAAAATACTCTTTAAAGTAAACTGTTATAATATCATCATTCTTATTAGGACTAACCGCCTGCACTTCCCAAGACTCAAGTTTACCTTGAATATTAGGCATCTTAACAATAGCAAAACGCTTAAAATAATTTAAAGTATTTTCATCTCTCTTAATATAAATCATGCGGGTAAAGTTTAACTTATTTAATTCATCATATCGTTTTTTATACCATTGTAAAGTTTCTTGATTTTCACCAATATTAGCAAACCAATATTCTTTACCATCTATATCAAGCGGGAACGGGTAGCACTTCTGCACATCCGCTCTGAAATATGCTAACTCCTCTAAATATCTCAAAGTGACTAACCAACGGGTGTCTGTTTCTTTCCAAGTAAACACTTCTCCACATTTAACAGGGTTCGTAACTAGACCCTCTGAGGTCTTACCCGCCATTTCCGCATTTAAAACAATATCTTCAAATGGTACAGATACCATCTTTTTATCAGAATCAAATGTCAACTTATCGGGATTCATCAAGCACCTAAACTCAAGTTTAGGTAACTTCTTTATTCTATCGGTAGAATTTTCTTCGTAATTAGGATTATCAATTATCATAGTCCCAGCCTGATACGAGTAAAGTAAAGCTTTTTTCAAACTTCTTAATTTATCTTGTATCATTCGACTTTGCTGAGGTTTACCACCTGCATACTGAAGACGTTTTTGTAAATTATTTAGACTGTCCATCGACATAAATTTTATTTAGCAAAGATAGACATTCAAAGATTGTTCTTCTATAAAGTAACATATCCTTTTCGTCTGTTAAGCTAAATAATCCTTCCATTTTACATATTAAAGGAAATAAATCAGGTTGTAAGTCGATAAGCAACCTATTCATCCCAACTAATTCTTCAATTAAAGTTTCTAGCGGTTTTTGCCAATCATGACCTTCTTCCCGCATTGGTAATAATTTATATGTCAAATTGATAATTCTCTTAATATTTATATATAATGTTTCTGATTTAATATCCATATTGTATTTAGTCTTCATACCAAAACCCCTCGCTTTCTTTACTAGTAGCGGGATCTTCATTACCTCTACTAAAAGGATAAACCGGGGTATCCATTAATGTATGTAAAGTAGACCTATATACTCCATGACTATCAAGTTTTCTACGCTTATACAATCTTTGTAAATGAAATCCTTGTCTTTCATATTCTTTTGACATAGATTGTAATTTAGCCATGTGATTAGCTTGAGAAGTGAATTTAAAATCAGAGCCACTATATTTCATACGAGTATTCTCAACACTAGCTAACTGCTGTCCAATCCACTCTTTAATCATGTAAACAGCAAGAATATTAGCTTCTTCTTGTGTTAAATCACTGATGAAATAACCATCTTCTTCATCATCAGGATCATCAGGCTCTTGAGTTTCTAAAGATTTTCTAGGAAATTCAAACCAAGGTATTGCAGATTCAAGCAATTCCCGCAACATCCTCATAGTATCTTCTTTAGTAAACTCCATATACATATCATCAGTAATTTTTCTGAGGAATAAATCATATACCTTTGAATACGGTGTCATTTAATCACTCCTCTCTATTCAATTACTTTTTTGTAGGTACGGCAGCCTTTCTACCAGTTGCGGTTGGAGTTTTACCAGGTGTTGCCGCCTTTCTAATAGGCTTAACAATTTCTTCTGGCTCTTCTTCAATCTTATTAGCTTCAATGGCATTACCTACATTAAAACCTGTTTTCTTAAAAATAATATCTCTTTTTGAAAGATCATTAAGAGGTAAATCTACAGCCATCTGCTTAATAAGCTCAATTCCGCCAATCGGAGAAAAAGTAACCATATCTTCAAATTCATCAACAGTTCCTTCTACCATAATACGCTTAATATCAGCCTTTGTATAAAAATACTCTGGCTCTACTTCTCCATAAATCTCTTTAATTAATTCTTCATCTTGAACAACTAAATAATTAGCTAACATATATCTTCCGCCAGGAAACTGTGACAATTTAAAAATCTCTTCCTTGTCAACAATCTTTGTTTCACCAGGCTGAAAATCTCTATGAAGATTATTCAAATCGGGGATTGTATAACCTGTAATACCTCTGTTTCTATTTGTAACTTTAACTTTGTTTGTCATATCCATAATAATTATCTCCTTTTATCTCCAAAATATTTATCTAGGGGAGATATAAAATCTCCCCTAGTAAACAATATATTAATAACCTAATGGTTTAATTACGGTGTATAAACTGCATCAAGTCCAGGTGCTGCATTAAGAACAAGTGTCTTAGCTGCTGGAGCAAGATTAGAGTTCTGATAAATACAAATACCAGGATTAATACCAATCATACCTACACCAAACTTCTGATATGTCTGGATCTCAGTTGACCAATCCTTGTTATCCCATTCCTTAGCATGTGCGCTACCTTCAAAAGCAACCTTGATAGGCTTGTCAGCACCAGTAGGAATAATGTAAGCGTAAGAAGGATCGATTACCTTTTGTGTATTAGAAGCATCCTCGAATGACTGAGGAAGGATAACTACGTTGTGACCCTTGTAGTTTGCGATATAACCCTTGCTCCACATAGCGTTCTTGTGATCTTCAGAAATCCAGCCAGTCTGTGGAACCATAGTTGCAGCAAACTCAAAAGTACAATAAATTGTAGCCTGACCATAAGTATCTGCAATCTGAAGCAATTGATCCATTGAAGACTGAACGAAACCAGTCTGTGAATCGAAGTTTGTAGGCTGAATGTTGTTGATAGCACTCTTAAGAGCCTTTGCAATCTCTTTGTAAACAGCTTCATTCATACCATCATTGATGATAGTAATAACGTCAGCCATGTCTGCATGACCCTGAAGATACTCTTCAAAACCAATTTGAGCAGCTCCGCCCCATGCTTCTACAGGTACTTCAAGTGTATATCCATCAAGTCTGAATACTTCGTAAACACCTGCAAGACCAACCTTAGTTACAAATTTCTTAGCTCTCTTCTTAGCGAACTCAGAAGTCTTAAGAGAGAAGATACACTTCTCACCTTCACCAAATGTACGAATATCAGCAAACATACCGTATTGCTCAATTACTCTTTTAGGAACAACTTCTGTAATAACTTCTTCTATGAGTTCAAACAGAGTTTCCTTATTCTTTCTAAAAAGTGCTGGAGTACCAGCAAGTTCTTTCAACTCTTCACGAAGAGTGGTATCGAGTTCATTATAACTATATTTCTTTTCTCCAAAGCTATAAGCAGTAGGAGAATTAGAATCAGCTTTTGCAACAACCTTAGCTAATTCAATAAGATTTTTAATATCTAAAGCCATTTTCTTTTCCTCCTTTACTGTACTCTTTGAAGCTTAACAGCTTGCTGCTGATCAGCAAGATCTGTAATCTCAACTACCTTAAATACTGGAGCTTTTGCGGTTGCACCTGCACCCACTACCTCAAGGTAACCATTTGTGCCAACTTGCATTGTATCGCCCTTATTTACTGTAAAAGCTGCACTTGTAGCAGAATCAGATGTATTAGGACCAAGTGTATTAGTAGTAAAAATATCACCAATGTTTGTCTTAAACAGACGAGGTACCATTTCACCATCTACAAAATCTGTCTTAATAAGCGCGAAATCTTTATAATTCTGCTTTCTAGGATCATAAAGCTTTACTTCGTTAAAAGCAAGCAGCCATTCACCTTCTACATTTGGATCAAGGCTGGCTTTTCTGTTTGCATAGTCATATTTCATAAACTGACCATTTTCAATGATGTTTATATTCTTATCTGCAATAAGCTGAGCATAAATCTGTCCAGT
>JAEIGA010010507.1_pt1 | contig 14030 bp, 8 predicted proteins | sample 9270691 | NCBI WGS metagenome assembly JAEIGA01 (sample SAMN17057246, study PRJNA624740) | gut metagenome | biome: biome; isolation source: fecal sample | host: Bos grunniens | place: China: Xizang | collected 2019 | reverse complement strand
TGTACAAGATATGGATACCGTTTTGCGTATGTATGCTGGTACTAAAGACTACAAAACATTGTCAACAAGCAAAATGACCAATGTAGAGCGCGCAGAGAATACCGCTACCGACAAGATTGCTGTCCTTTATGCTGAAGGTCAAATATTTGATTCGGGCACAGAGGGAATAGTCGAAGATAAAATATTAAAACAAATCAAAAACATCCACAAAGACGATGAAATCAAGGCTGTAGTATTGCGTGTGAATAGTCCTGGTGGTAGTGCAGATGCTAGCGAACAAATATGGCATGCTATCAAGACGCTGCAAGCTAAAGGATTGCCAGTTGTTGTTTCTATGGGTGATTATGCGGCATCTGGTGGATATTATATCTCATGTTGTGCAGATTATATTTATGCAGAACCTACCACATTAACTGGCTCAATAGGTATTTTTGGTACGGTTCCAAACCTTAGCAAACTGCGTGAGAAAATTGGTTTAGACATCGACGGCGTTTCTACCAACAAGCATTCTGCTCTTACTATAAATTCCATATACAAAGGTATGAACAAGCAAGAGTTTGCACTCATGCAGTCTATGGTAGAGCGTGGCTATGACCTATTCACAAAGCGTTGTGCAGATGGTCGTGGCGTCTCTCAAGATCAGATTAAGCAAGTAGGCGAGGGTAGAGTATGGCTCGGTAAAGATGCTTTGGAGATTGGCTTGGTGGATGAACTTGGTAATATCAACCATGCTATTGCTAAAGCAGCAGAGTTGGCTGGTCTTGGACAATATGCTATTGTGGATTATCCAGAGAAACAAGATCCATTCGAGGAGTTAATCAAGATGTTTGATACCACTACACCAGAAGAACGCCTTATCATGAAGGTTCGTGAGTTTGCATCGCAACCTCGTATCATGGCGCTTACTCCTGAGGTAACCATTCAATAACATTGAAAAAAATCCTAAAATATTGTGCAACACCTATCTCCTGGCTCTATGCGCTAGGAGTATGGGTACGCAATGTCTTGTACGATGAGCATATATTGCCTTCTCTCGCAGTCAATATACCTACTATAGCTATTGGCAACTTAGCTGTTGGGGGAACGGGTAAAACACCAATGACGGAGTACCTTATACGATTATTGTCTTCCAATTATAAGATAGCTGTTCTATCACGTGGATATGGCAGAAAAACCAAAGGATTCCGTTTGGCTTCTGAGGATGATACTGCTAAAACCATTGGCGATGAACCAATGCTTATCCATACGCATTTTCCTAATATACCAGTAGCTGTGTGTGCCGACAGAGTGCAAGGAATCAATAAGTTACAATCTCTCATTCCTGACCTACAATGTGTGATCTTAGATGATGCCTACCAGCATCGCAAACTCCGTGCGGGATTCTATATTCTGCTCACAGCGTATGATAATCTCTATGTCAATGATCACATGTTGCCTCGTGGTACATTGCGCGACCTTCCTGCTGAGAGTGTACGAGCCAATGCCGTAGTTGTCACCAAATGTCCTAATACAATGCTGCCCATTGATCGCCGAATAGTTAGCAATAGTTTACGATTGGTTGCTTACCAGCAGTTGTATTATTCCTCTATTGGCTATGCTCCAATGGATATTACCTCAACCCCATTACTCGTAGCGGGCATCGCTAATCCTAAACCATTATTGCACCATCTGCAACAGCAGTTCCCTAAAACCGAACTATTAGCTTTTGCTGATCATCGCGATTTTACCCCAAAAGATATCCAGTTTATCCTACGTAAAGCTTCTGATTACGAATATATTGTCACTACTGAGAAAGACTATATGCGACTTCTTCAGTATCCAGACTTGCTTGAGGCATTGCTGCAAAAGTTACGAGTATTACCTATCCAAACAGATTTTGGTATAGACAAAGATGCCTTTGATCGTCAGATTCTTATGTATCTGAGTGAGAATAATCGTAATAATAGAAACAAACAACGAATCTCTCTGCAACGCAGTTAATAAGAAACAGTATGAATATTTTATCACTTCTCAAGCGTTTTGTGCCGCCATATCGTTGGCAAGTAGTAGCTAATCTCACCTTCAATATCCTATCAACCATATTGTCGCTCTTCTCTTTTGCTACTATTATTCCTGTATTGCAAATTCTTTTTGGATTGTCACAAGCATCAGCTATCTATATGCCTCTTGAAAATGCTGCTACTTTTCAAGAGATACTTAATATTCTCAAAAATAATCTATATTACTACCTTCAAACACTAATTGAGACACAGGGTGCACAATCCGTTTTGCTTCTATTAGGTGGTTGTCTAGTCCTTTTGACTGGCTTCAAGTGTCTTACAGCTTGGCTTGCCAACTATTTTATGGTTCCTATCCGTACTGGTGTTTTACGTGATCTACGCGCACAATTATATAAAAAGGTAGTTAGTTTACCTATAGGTTTCTTCACCGAAGAGCGCAAGGGCGATGTCATGTCTCGCATGACTAACGATGTCAACGAAGTGGAGGCGAGTATTATGTCTACACTCGACATGCTTTTCAAAGATCCTATCATGATCCTTGTATATCTTGTTACGCTTTTCACTATCTCTTGGCAACTCACGCTTTTCGTCTTAATCCTCTTACCTATAGCGGGTTTCTTCATCGGACGCATTGGTCGTTCACTCAAGCGTGCATCTACCAAAGGACAAGAGCAGAATGCTGAGATCCTCACCCAAATTGATGAGACACTTGGTGGTCTGCGTGTGGTCAAAGCTTTCAATGCAGAGGATAAACTAACTCAACGATTTCTTAATCTTATCAACGCTACTCGTGCTACTTTCAATCGTATCAATCGCCGTTATTACCTCGCACACCCTGTATCCGAGTTCTTCGGTACAGCACTGATTGCCATTCTTCTTTGGTTTGGAGGTACACTCATTCTGGGTGATTATTCTTCAATTGATGCTGCCACTTTCATTTATTACCTTGTAATTTTCTATTCTATCATAGGTCCTGCCAAAGACCTCAGCAAAGCGACATACGGTATTCGTCGCGGAATGGCTTCTCTTGAGCGAATAGATAAGATTCTTAATACCGAAAGCAATATTCGCAATGCACAAAATCCAAAAAAACTACCAGATTTTCAATCTGTTATTCGCTATGAGGATGTCTCTTTCTCTTATCAATCAGATCGACCTGTTCTTCAGCAAATAAATCTAGACATACGCAAGGGACAAACCATTGCTCTTGTTGGACAATCGGGTAGTGGAAAGACTACATTAGCAGATCTCCTGCCTCGTTTTTATGATCCTACTTCTGGAAAGATTACAATTGATGGAGTAGATATCCGCGATGTCAAGACTTTCGATCTGCGTGCTCTCATGGGGAATGTCAACCAAGAGGCTATCCTCTTCAATGATACGTTCTACAACAATATCACTTTTGGCGTAGAATCGGCTACTATGGACGACGTGCGTCAAGCTGCCCGTATAGCCAATGCAGATGATTTTATTATGGCTACTCCCGACCAGTATCAAACCACTATTGGAGATCGAGGTTCTCGTCTTAGTGGAGGTCAGCGCCAACGAATCTCTATTGCTCGAGCTATTCTCAAGAATCCACCTATTCTCATTCTTGACGAAGCTACGTCTGCTCTTGATACAGAATCAGAGAAGTTAGTGCAAGAGGCTCTTGAGAACCTTATGAAGGATCGTACCACTCTCGTTGTTGCCCATCGTTTGAGTACAATTCGCAACGCTGACCTCATATGTGTGCTTCATGAGGGGCAGATTGTTGAACGGGGTACACACGAGCAACTTCTTGCGCTCAATGGATATTATCGCCGTTTAATTGAAATGCAACAATCCAATTGATTGCCGATGATCTGCCTGCTATCGGCATTGGAACCTCATTGGAACCTCATTGGAACCTGATAGGAACCTCGCCGAATGTTTAGGATAATTAACAAGATACATAAACCAATGAAAAAAGTCCTTTATTATACCCTCGCAATTATTCTATTTGCTGCTATTTTATCAGCAATAGGGCGATCATTCAAAACTTCTGAAACGATGAACAATCCTTCTTACCTGATGCTTGTAGATACTACCGAGCATTTGATTACGTACGACATTACAGATTGTCCTCTTGACCTTGCATGCGGGCAGATGCCCGATACTGCCAATGAGCAGGTAATCTTTTGTGCTGCAGCTGCTTTTACGGGTAAATGCCTAGATTATTTCGAGCATACTAATATCCTTGGTCAGCATATTTCAAGTGGCGTACTTTATGATGGTTATACCGAGAACAAAGATGGTGTACCATATGAACAGCGATACGCACTATTTATTTGGAAAGGAGTTGATGATCAGGGCAATTTGCTAGAGAAGGGCTTTTATTCTTTGCCTAATGATGTGTTGTTATCTCAAGCACAGAAACAACAAGGGATGGCTTTTACTCAGCATTGGGTAATCAAGGATGGAGAGATCTTCTCACCATGTATTCAACCTCTTGATAGAAAAGAGCATTTCCGCTCGATCTGTCAGAAGGATAATCGATTCTTGGTCATTGCGAATAGAGCAGAAATGCCATACCAAGATTATTTGAATTTGTTATTAGAATATGGTGTTCAGAATGCCTTGTATATGGATATGGGAGCGGGTTGGAATCACTCTTTCTATCGTGATACAAATAATCAACTACATATCATTCATCCCAAGACCCATTCTTATCCTACAAATTGGTTAATTGTGTATAGGAATTAATCTAGAATACTGCTATTATTTTCCCCCTACTAGTTTCTTTATTTCACTCAGTTTATTTAATGCTTCTAGTGGCGTAAGATTATTGATATCAATAGTCTTTACTTCATCGCGTATTTGCTCTAGTACAGGATCATCCAATTGGAAGAAACTGAGCTGCATTCCTCCAGGAGCGCTTACAGTTGCTTTCCCGCCTCCAACCTGTGGCATGGCTGTTTTGGTGCTATTGCTCTCCATGTCGGCCAATATTTGGTTGGCACGCTCTACAATGGATATTGGCATGCCTGCTAACTTAGCCACATGAATACCAAAACTGTGCTCCGAACCGCCACGTACTAGTTTGCGCATGAAGATCACTTTATTATCCACTTCTCTTACCGATACATTGTAATTGCGAATACGGCTAAAGTTTTTCTCCATCTCATTGAGTTCATGGTAGTGGGTTGCAAATAATGTTTTTGCATGCCCGCGTTGTTCATGGATATATTCCACTATAGCCCATGCTATAGATATACCATCATAGGTACTAGTACCGCGTCCCAACTCGTCAAAAAGCACCAAACTCCTCTCACTCAAGTTATTAAGGATACTAGCTGCTTCATTCATTTCAACCATAAATGTACTCTCACCAGCAGAAATATTGTCGCTAGCTCCAACGCGGGTAAAAATCTTATCTACTACACCGATGCTTGCGCTTTCTGCAGGTACGAAACTACCCATTTGTGCCATCAGTACAATCAGTGCTGTTTGGCGGAGTAGGGCAGACTTACCGGCCATATTAGGGCCAGTAATGATGATGATTTGCTGTCCATTATTATCTAGCAACACATCGTTGGGCACATATTCTTCGCCGATAGGTAATTGTTTTTCAATCACGGGATGACGTCCTTGACAAATATCGATTTGCAGACTATCATTGATATCTGGACAAACATACTTATTTTCCACTGCGGCCGTTGCAAAGCTTAGCAAACAATCCAATTGTGCTATTACAGCAGCATCTTGTTGCATTTGTCCCACATACTCGGTCATTGCCAACATCAACTCGGTATAAAGACGATTCTCTATCACCTGAATCTTGGTTTCTGCTGTGAGAATCTTTTCCTCGTACTCCTTTAGTTCTTGAGTGATATAACGTTCAGCATTTACCAGAGTTTGCTTGCGAATCCATGTCTCTGGTACCTGATCGCGATAAGTATTTCGCACTTCTAGGTAGTAACCAAATACATTATTATAACCAATCTTCAAACTTGATATGCCCGTTTCTTCGATTTCGCGTTGTTGCATGCGCAAGAGGAACTCTTTTCCATTGTTTTGAATATCACGCAGTTCATCTAATTCAGCATTGATTCCGCGAGCAAAGATATTCGGTTTTCCTTGCATTGCAGGTGGTTCGGGCACTATCTCGCGTTGAATACGTTCACGTATCTCAGTACAGAGTGACAATTGTTCACCCAACAGGCGCAAATAGTTGTTGTCTAATGCTTGCTCGCATACCTGTTTTATGGGCTCGATAGCCATTAGCGCATTGCTCAGTTGTACCATCTCGCGTGGAGTGATACGTCCTGTGGCAATCTTACTCACCACGCGCTCCATATCAAAGATACGTTGCAGATTCTCACGAATAATCTCTCGTTCTTGTGGATGGCGGAAAAGATATTCTACCACCATTTGTCGGTTGCGAATAGGTCGCACTTCTTTCAAGGGGAATGCCATCCATCGGTGTAGTAGGCGTCCACCCATTGGCGTGATGGTACGGTCGATAATATCGTATAGGGTAGTGCTATTTTCTCGTTGTCCGCTAAGGAGCTCCAAATTGCGAATCGTAAAACGATCCATCCACACGTATTTATCTTCTTCTATACGGCTAAGGTGTTGGATATGACCAGTTTGCAAGTGTTGTGTGGCATCTAGATAATGCAAGATGGCTCCAGCTGCTATCACTCCATGTGGCAGATTATCCACACCGAATCCTTTTAGGTTTTGTACGTTGAACTGCTTTACCAATCGCTCTTGTGTAGCATCTTTGGTCATCATCCAATCGTCTAACTCAAAGGTGAAGTATTTGTTGCCAAATGCCTCCTCAAACTCACGCTTTTTGCCGCGCATATACAGCACCTCTTTTGGGGCAAAGTTGACAAGCAGTTTGTCGATATAATCTTGTGTTCCTTCCGCTACTAAATATTCACCAGTTGAAATGTCCAAGAATGCAACACCCACCACTTGTTTGCCCCAGTGTATACAGGCAAGCCATGTGTTCTCACGTTGTTGCAAGGTCGTATCTGAATAACTAACACCAGGTGTTACCAATTCAGTTACCCCACGTTTAACAAGTTTCTTAGTTAGTTTAGGATCTTCCAATTGATCGCAGATAGCTACACGCAATCCAGCACGCACCAGTTTTGGCAGATATGTGTCCAATGCATGAAATGGAAATCCTGCCATCTCTAGCGCTTTGGCTTCTTTGCTTGCGCCGTTGCTACGATGGGTAAGAGTTATATTTAAGATCTTACTTGCACGTACCGCATCTTCAGCATATGTCTCATAAAAGTCGCCACAACGAAATAGCAATACAGCATCGGGATATTGATTTTTTATCTCGCGAAACTGCTTCATCATGGGGGTTTCTATTTCATTCACTTTGCTCATAAACTTATAATATATAGCCCTTTATGGCGTTATTTAATCATTATATCTACTTTCAAATTGAACATGCGTCCTGTCAGATAGTTTGGACTAGCCCATTGCATGCCGTCTGCTGCAGTCACCCAATAATAACTATTCTCGTTCTTCCAACCAATCAAGTTGAATATATCCAATTGCACACTCCAACTCTCCACATGTTTGGATTTCTTCATCCATTTGTCGGTGTTTGCCGAGAAAATACGCGTTGCACCAATATCAATACGGCGGTAATCATTCATATGACCCAAGTAACGCAACTTTTGGTCATAAGGATAACCAAATGGCATACCTTCGCTCCAAATGAATTTTAAATGTAGTTTATATTGTGGTAAACGTGGTAAATAATCTTGGAAATACATGGTGAGATTATAGCGTTGTTCTTGTGGAGTTGGGATCCATCCTAAAGCATATTTATCATCTATGAATCGCATACGACTGCGCATGGTGGAGAAACTAATCCAAGAGTCTGCCCCTGGTACTAGTTCGCCCATCAGTTTCACATCCATTCCTATGGTATATCCTTTGCTATCGATATTTCCAGAGTATCGAACTCTCACATTCTCAGCTGTATAACTCTCTAGTCTGTCCATGTATTTTCCATATGCTTCGGCGGTAAATTTGAATGGTCTACCCCATGCTCGGAAATAATAATCAGTACCTAATACTAATTGCCATGAGCGTTGCGAACGCAATTTATCGTTGAGCAATACGCGACTTACTCTGCCTTCGTCTGTTACTACTTGGCGTAATTCTTTATAAAATGGGGCTTGGTAATATAAGCCAGTTGCTACGCGGAAAGTGAAATCTCGTTTCCAACCTGGCATCCATGCAACGCTCACGCGTGGTGATGGTAATACTTCATTGGTATAGCTCCACCAATTAATACGCATACCCGCTGTCAGCAGTACTTGACCTTGATTTGTATGCCAACGATAACTATCTTGTGCATATGCTTGTAAACGTCCACTATACATATGGGTGTTACTTTTCAATGCATAATATAGTGCCATTTCTTGTGGTAGATTAGGCATACTATATCCCATCGAATCGCGCCATTCCCATTCGTTGATAAGGTCACTGATAATCTCCATTTGTCCGCTCACGCCCCATTGCAAAGTATTTTCTCCGCTTTTCCATTCCCCAGTATGAGCCAATGTGGCCATACCTGCTTGTAAAGTATTTCGGGCATGTTCGTGCAAATGTCCTGTTCCTAATACGGTTGTATTATCTATACTTCCAGTAATAGTTTCACCCAAATTGTTATTAGGTTTGCTTCCGTCTGCGGGTTTTACACTCAAAATGTATTCGGTATCAATATCGAAAGTCTCCTGTTCGTTGGTATAAAATCCACTAAAATCCAATCCTAATTGGATATCGCGTGTTAATTGGTGTTTTACACTTAGTGCAGCAAATGCTGTGCGGAATAAGTCTTTTTCATTACCAGTGTGTTCTTTAGTAATGTTTAATGTCTGTTGCATAGTTCCGAATGGAGTTTCGGAAGACTCTGGTGCAAACTCATAACTATTTTGTGAAAAGTTTCCAAGCAATGTAATATCCCATTTCTTGCCAGCTTTCCATGTCATTTGTGTTTGATAGTCCACAAAATTAGGATTGTAATTACCTTGGGTTTCTAATGTGCCCAATAGATAGCGTGAGGTCTTATAACGTATGCTGTGCATTTGGCTCTGTATGCTATCACCCCAACCGATGTATGCGCTTGCGCCCAATAGGCTCATATTTAATCGTGATTCCAATTGGGTAGGTTGTTTGTATTGTATATCCAATACTGATGCCATCTTATCGCCATATTTCGCGTCGAAGCCACCTGCTGAGAAATCCACACTCTCTACCATATCTGGGTTAACAAAGCTTAAACCCTCTTGTTGACCGCTTCGTATCAACAATGGACGATGCACTTCTATTCCATTGACATACACCGAGTTCTCGTCAAAACTTCCGCCGCGCACATTGTACTGACTACTCATTTCGTTGTTCTGACTCACACCAGAAAAGGTAATGAGCAAACTCTCAATGCCACCACCCGTAGCATCTGGCATCAGGCGTGCTGCACCAATATCCACCCGATCCATAGTATTGGTTTGGCGTTGAATACCGCGAACGGTAATCTCGTTGAGCATTTCTTCATTGGTGGGTAGTACTACATTGATACCAATAACGTCACGTGTTGTATATAATTGCTGACGAATTGTCTCATAGCCAATCATGGAATAGACTAATGTGATGGTGTCTTGTATATCAACGAAGAACTCATAATAACCATTTAGGTTCGTAGTTGTACCAATGATAGTGTTTTCCTCTACATACACATTGGCCAATTCTACTCCGCGATTGTCTGTATCCAATACATAACCGAATACCCTCACTTCACGTCCCTGTGCAACAAGGCTACCATGGATGAAAATGGCAACGAGCAAAGCAAAAATATGATATCTTCTAATATTGAACATATAAAATATGTTGTTTTAACACAATTAGCCTACAAAGGTACTACAAAAAATGCATATATGCAAGCATTTTCTTGATTTTTTTGTTCTCATTCACAATATTCTTTATAGCTACAATTAATAGATTCGTCATTTATTATGTTATGCAACATAAATACCATATATTTTCAATATATATTTGTGTGTTTGTAAAAAAAATTGTATCTTTGCGCACCTTATTAAGATACAAAGATTAATTATTAACAATCAATCGTTAATTATTAAAGACCATGAAGCACCTACTTTTAGGCGATGAAGCCATAGCGCAAGGCGCTATTGATGCTGGATTGAGTGGAGTGTATGCCTATCCTGGCACACCATCTACCGAAATTACAGAGTATATACAATTATGTGAGAAGCGAAAAGCACTTGCCACAAACACAGTAGAAACAAGCAAGATATTCTGCCAATGGGCAACCAACGAGAAGACAGCCATGGAAGGCGCACTCGGAATGTCCTATATGGGAAAGCGTGCTTTGGTTTGTATGAAGCACGTGGGTATGAATGTCTGTGCAGATGCATTTATGAATGCAGCTATTACAGGTGTGAATGGCGGATTGGTGGTGGTCGCTGCTGATGATCCATCGATGCACTCATCGCAAAACGAACAGGACTCGCGTTTCTATGCAAAGTTCGCCATGATTCCATGTCTGGAACCCAGCAATCAGCAAGAAGCTTACGACATGATGCATTATGCCTTCGATCTCTCAGAATCTTTGCGTACACCTATTCTTTTGCGCGTAACTACACGCATGGCGCACTCGCGCGCGGTAGTTGAGACAATCGATACCCCAAGAGATCAAAATGCTTTGTCTGCACCTGAGAATGCAAATCATTTCATCCTTCTACCAGCATTCGCACGTAAAAACTATGCCGAATTAGTAGAAGCGCAAGCGGATTTTATGCAAACAAGTGAAGAGTCGCTATACAATACCTATACTAAGGGTATACAAACTCAGAGAGCTATTGTGACTACAGGTATCGCATACAACTATCTCCGCGAAGTTATTGGTAATAGCCAAGAAGCAAGTGTACTAAAAATTACCCAATATCCATTGCCAAAAGCATTGATAGAACAGATGGTGGCAGATGGAGCAGAAGAGATTTTGGTAATGGAAGAGGGACAACCTGTAGTAGAAGAGTTGCTCCATGGTATGGTACCATCTACTGTTAAAGTCAAAGGACGATTGACTGGCGACCTGCCTCGCATGGGAGAACTAACCCCTGATTGCGTGCGCGAAGCGCTGGAAAAGGGCGAGGCAAGCAAGGAAAGCATAAAGGTTGTACCCGAGATAGTGGTTGGAAGACCACCCGCACTCTGCCAAGGTTGTGGTCACAGAGATATGTATGCTGCACTCAATGAGGTGGCTGCTGAGCACGAGGGGTCCAAAATTTTTGGTGATATAGGTTGTTACACGTTGGGTGCTTTGTCGCCATTCCATGCTATCCACGCATGCGTGGAAATGGGTGCTAGTATCACTATGGCTAAGGGTGCTGCAGATGCAGGACAATTCCCGTCGTTTGCTGTGATTGGCGATAGCACGTTCACTCACTCGGGTATGACAGGTCTGTTAGACTGCGTGAATAGCAAGGCGAATGTGGTGGTGCTGATTTCAGACAACCTTACTACAGGTATGACGGGTGGGCAAGACTCGGCAGGTACAGGTCGTTTAGAAGCCATCTGTTGTGGTTTAGGCGTAGAGCCAGAGCATGTGCGCGTAGTAGTGCCATTACCAAAGAATATGGAAGAAATTAAGCAAGTACTTCGCGAGGAGGTGGCATATAATGGTACTAGCGTCGTTATTGCTCGCCGCGAATGCATTCAAACATTGAAACGCCACCTAAAGGCTAAAAAATGAATAGAAAGTTTATAGTTAAAAGGCAAGAAGTATATGAAACGCGATATTATTTTAGCAGGCGTAGGTGGACAAGGTATCCTCTCTATTGCCACTGTGATTGGTGATGCAGCCCTCAACGAGGGACTTTATCTCAAGCAAGCTGAAGTGCACGGTATGAGTCAGCGAGGCGGCGATGTACAATCCAATCTTCGTTTATCTAGTGATCCTATCTATTCGGATTTGATATCCAAGGGTGGGGCAGATATTATCATCTCGCTCGAACCGATGGAGGCGTTGCGTTATCTTCCTTATCTGAAAGAAGATGGCTGGATCGTCACCTCCAGCAAACCCTTTGTAAATATTCCTAATTATCCTGATATAGAGGAGGTTATTAAGCATGTTGAGGCTATTCCGTATCATGTTTTGTTGGATGTTGAGACACTCGCTAAAGAGGCAGGAGCACCACTTCAAGCTGCAAATATGGTGTTGTTAGGTGCGGCTATTCCAATGTTGGGTATTGACCACGATAAAATAGTAGAGGGAGTAAAACGTATTTTTGCCCGCAAAGGCGAAGCTATCGTTGCAGCCAACCTCGCAGCCATCGAAGCAGGATACGAGAATGTAAATAGTTCAACATTGTGGAAATTATATGGAACACAGTGGTAATTCAAAATTCATAATTCAAAATTCATAATTACCATGAGTTTTCCTCTCAATAAACAACTTGTGGACCAAACATGTATCGATTTTGGTCTGCGCAACGCCAAGGAATTAGGTGCTTCGTCTATTCGTCAACTCGTTGGCGTAGTCAAAGATATTGAACGCGCAACGGGTGTAGAGTTTATCCACATGGAACTCGGCGAACCTGGACTCCCTGCAGAGCAGATCGGTATAGCTGCCGAACACAAAGCCCTCAAGGCAGGCATGGGCTCCAAGTATCCTCTCATTACAGGTATCACCGAAGTGAAGCACTGGGGTAGCGAGTTCGTCCGAGCATTTATGAATCTGGACATCCCTACAGAATGCATCGTGCCTACCGTAGGTAGCATGCAAGCAGCGTTTGCCATCAATATGCTCGTTTCGCAACTGGATGAGAAACGCGACACCATCCTCTTCCTTGATCCTTGTTTCCCTGTACAAAAACAACAGTGTAAGGTCATTGGCGTACGAGTGGACTCGTTTGATGTAGCGGATTTCCGTGGTGAGGCTTTGGCCGCCGAACTGGAACGTCACTTCAAGTCTGGTCGTATAGCAGCGATGCTTTTCTCCAACCCTAATAACCCATCATGGATGTGCCTTACTGAACGCGAATTGGAGATTATTGGGCGATTGGCATCCTTGTATAATGTACTGGTAATAGAGGATTTAGCATACCTCAATATGGACTTCCGAGATGCGGAACGTGGTATGCCATATGAGCCTCCATATCAACCCACTGTAGGCCGCTATACTAATAATTGTTTGCATATGATCTCCTGCTCTAAGATGTTTTCGTATGCGGGTCAGCGGGCAGCCATCATGGCCATCAATCCCTATCTGGCACACCGTAAATTCCCGAGCTTAGCCTCACGATACGAGAACGATGGCGAGTTTCTACGGAACCTGATATACAATGTGCTCTATAGCCTTTCTTCGGGCGTGACGCATTCCGTCCAGTTTGCTATGGCGGCTATGTTCAAGGCGGCATGCCAGGGTAAGATTGACTTTGTGACCACCACTCGCGAATATGCTCGAAGGGCCAAACTGGTCAAGGAGATTATGCTGCGCAATGGCTTTCATATCGTTTATAACGAAGATGCAGATGATCAGGAAGTGGGCGATGGTTTCTTCTTTACCTTTGGTTACAAGGATTGGACAGGAGAGAAGATGGTCAACAAACTGATTTACTACGGCATATCGGCTATCTCTCTTGCTAGCACAGGCGCCAAACGCGAAGGTATGCGTGGCTGTGTGTCATGTATCCGTGAGGAACAATACGAACTTCTTGACCAACGCCTCGCGCTCTTCAACCGCGATTATTATGATAAATGATTATTACTATTTTCTAAACAAAATCGCCATTTGTGTTTCATGCACAGGTGGCGATTTGTTTATCACTTATGATTTATAGTTCAACAAGCACTTTTGTTAAGTGAAGGAGTGCGACGGAACGCACTCCGAGTATTGCGCCCGAAGAGTCCCCACTCTGAGTATTAAGCGCAATACATAGAATAAAAAAAGAACTCCCAACCACCCAAAAGTACTTTTATTAAGATTTCCGTCTCTTTTCACTCTAGTATACC
>JAEIGA010010506.1_pt1 | contig 14031 bp, 12 predicted proteins | sample 9270691 | NCBI WGS metagenome assembly JAEIGA01 (sample SAMN17057246, study PRJNA624740) | gut metagenome | biome: biome; isolation source: fecal sample | host: Bos grunniens | place: China: Xizang | collected 2019 | reverse complement strand
GGCAAAGTTACGAGTGGCAAAATGGTCGAGAACGCGATTTTTTTGATAATTTTTAATTCTTAATTTTTAATTCTTAATTTTTCGTTGTACCTTTGCACTCGCACCAAGGCGGATGTGGTGTAATTGGTAGCCACGCCAGACTTAGGATCTGGTGCCGAGAGGCGTGGGGGTTCGAGTCCCTTCATCCGCACAAGCGACTGTCTGTTGGCAGTCGCTTTTTTTGTGCGGACAAAGGGGCGCGGTCAGTTGATGGCGGTGTGGCAGGGTAATCTGCGATGTATAAGCGTAGGCGAATTGCTACGCAATCATAAGCCTTGTCCCGATAGCCTAAAAGTAAATAAATCTACTTTTCGTCTATCAGCCCAATACTTGCAACCTTGTTGCTCGCCTCCGCTACTTCATCTTGCGCTGCTCAAACCTGCGGCAACCGTTCGAGTCGTTGCCTATTTTATTTTACATTAAAGCTTTGTATTTATCTAAATAAATCACTATTTTTGCAAAAGTGTTATTAATGCATTTTTGCTCATTGCAAAATGACATAAAAGCTGGACATATTTAAAAAACATTAGCATTTTTCTCTAGTTCTGAAATTTTAACACATCTATTTAATCGCCATTGGGATGTAATTCCGTGCAAAGGAAACTGATAATGGAGGATTTCATAATTAGAAATAGTGCATTGTGCGCACAAATTTGCTTTAACATTTATGAATAAAGACACATGGTTATGAATAGGTACTTTACTTTATGCGTTGTTATTTTTCTAACAAGTTGTCATTTAGGGAAAAAACAGTATTCTTATATAGAGATTGTTAATAGTCCCACAAAAGGTATTATCGAGAAAGCTCAGGAGACCTTTTTTGAGGTGAATGATTCCTTAGCATATGATTGGGCAATGAATCGCTTTATGGTAAGCAAGAGAACGTATGAGTTAATGAGTGAAAAAAACGTTCAACAAGCTACTCCAAATCCGATTTCTTTTGTGCTATTGGATAAATCTGAGAGACGCATATATCGTGGAGATAATAATATCGCCTTTAAGACCGCCCATTTCGGGATGAACCAAGAGACTGTTGCAACTCTTAATTTATTTAATGGTAATCACCCGAAGTTAAATATTGGGTCTGGTGAGTTTTCTGTAAATATGGAATACACCGAAAATAACTCTTTGTATTGGGTCGATTTTTTGTCAGATGAATATGTTTGGACAGATTTCTATGATAAAGTTCGCCCTCTTGCAGAGGATATGTATCAGTATTTAGTGCCCGAGTATGGATGTCCCACATTTGTTAACGAAATGCCATCACGAAATAAAGTGGAGAGAGCAGAAATTATTTGGCCTATATATGTTTGGGATATGCCTCAGAAATATGTTGTAGTAGCGATTGATGCAGTACTACCTACTTTCTATGTAACGACAAGAATCATAGACAAAAAAAGATGGTTCTCTCTCTTTAATAATGACATTCCAGCTGCAAAGGATGCATATTGGTCCAAAATGGGGCCATATGCTGCTTCATATCATCATTTACAAATTAAACTTAAAAAAATAGATGGAAGTTGGTAATTAATCGTGTAATGATAATCTGGCACGATGTGGCACAAGCGACTGTCTGTTGGCAGTCGCTTTTTTTGTGCGGACAAAGGGGCTCGGTCAGTTGGTGGCGGTGTGGCAGTGTAGTCTACACTTGTCGTATGCGAGATAGTCATTATTGCTACGCAACGACGATAGCAAATTAAATATCATCATCTCAAATAAATTTGGCTGCTCATATTTAATTTACTCTCTAAAAACCTTTGGTTTTTAATGACTAACTCTCATTCTACTCGTTTGCTCTGCTCAAACCTGCGGCAACCGTTCGAGTCCAACTATTGCAACTTCGAGAATGTGGCACGATGGAGGAACATTTGCTACTTTGAAATAAAAGTAATACTTTTGTAGAGTAATTTTTTTGATTTGCATATGCCGAAGATTCTAAACCTCACCCTATCGCCCAAGCAGGCCTCCGATGCTAAGTTTTATACGCCGTTGGTGGCGCGCGAACTGCGCATCAAGGAGAGCGACATTGCCCTGCTACGCATAGTGAAGCGTTCGGTAGATGCAAGGCGCGGAGCTTTGAAGGTCAATCTGTCGCTTGAAGCCTACATCGACACCGAGGAGCAACCCGCACCACTCCACTTCGACTATCCGTCGGTAGTGGGCAAACCCGAAATCATAATCATAGGTGCAGGCCCTGCGGGTTTATACTGCGCGCTACGACTCATAGAGTTAGGCTACAAACCGCTACTCTTCGAGCGTGGCAAGGAGGTTGTCGAGCGTGGCAAGGATATCGCAAAAATCCAACGCAACCAAGGTGTAAACCCCGACTCGAACTACGCTTTTGGCGAGGGTGGCGCAGGAACATTCTCGGATGGCAAGCTCTTCACGCGCAGCAAGAAACGCGGCGACTACAATCGCGCATTGCAACGCTTGGTCTATCACGGAGCTTCGCCCGAAATACTCTACGAGGCACACCCCCACATCGGCTCGGACCGTCTACCGCGCATCATAGCAAATATGCGCGAAGCTATTCGCCAAGCGGGTGGCGAGGTCTACTTCGAGAAGAGGGTCGACGAACTTATTGTCCGCAACGGCAAGGTCGAAGGTGTTATCGCGGGTGGCGACAAGATAGAAGCGCAAGCGGTAGTCGTAGCCACAGGACACTCGGCGCGCGACATCTACTATATGTTACATCGTAGCGGAGTCCGTTTGGAGGCCAAGCCTTACGCTATGGGCGTTCGCATCGAACATCCGCAGCAACTCATCAACAACATACAATATCACCGCTCGCCCGAAATGGAGTATCTTCCATCGGCATCCTACTCATTGGTTGCACAGATAGGCGGTCGCGGAGTCTACTCGTTCTGTATGTGTCCTGGCGGTTTTATCGTGCCGGCATTGACCGACAAGAGCGAGTCGGTAGTGAACGGAATGTCGCCATCGCATCGCAACTCGCCATATGCCAATTCGGGATTTGTAACCGAGATTCGAGAGGAGGATTTTGCCCACCTCACCGAGCAGTATGGCGCCTTGGCAGGACTTGTGTTCCAACAACAGTTGGAGCAGATGGCGCGCGAACACGCACCCGAACATCAGACCGCTCCGGCACAAAGAGTGGCAGATTTTGTAGCAGGTCGCAACTCTTCGTCATTGCCGAAGTGCTCCTATGTACCGGGTATTGTATCATCGCGTCTTGATGAGTGGATGCCACAGTTTATGTCGTCGCGTCTGCGCGAGGCGATATCGGTTTTCGACAAGCGAATGAGAGGTTATATGACCAACGAAGCTGTGGTCGTAGGTGTGGAGTCGCGAACATCGACTCCGGTGCGTATTCCACGAGATAGAGAGTCGTTGCAACACCCCGACATAGTAGGCCTCTACCCTGCCGGCGAGGGTGCAGGATTTGCGGGAGGTATCATCTCGGCGGCACTCGATGGCGAGCGCATAGCCGAAGCGATAAACGAAACCATAAAATAAGATAGGCGAGCTGTTGGGCTCGCCTATCTCACTCTTTAAGGTCGTTGTTCTACTCCTCTGGAATCTCGAAGGTGGTCAAACCTGCCTCAACGAGCATATTGAACCACGATACAGCCTTCTTGATATCCGAGTCGTGAACACGCTCGCGGTCGTAGTCCGGAATCACAACACCAAAGAACTCCTTCAAACGAGCATTACCCTCCTTAGTCGATGGGCCCTGCTTACCCTCGGTATAGGCATACATCTTGGTAAAGACATCTGCGAGAGGAATATCCTCACCCTCGGTAAACATCGAAATCTCTGCCAATGCACTGATGCGCGACGATGCCGAAGCGTTCATACGCTTGCCATCGAGAAGCGACTCAACAATAAATCCGTTGCGCGACTGCGCTACATAACGGAACAAGCCAGGCTGTCCCGAAATTGCCAAAATATCCTTAAACTCCATAATCTATATTAGTTTTAATTGTTTTTACTTTTTAATATTCACATCCATCTGTGGGAATGGGAAGTGGATACCATTCGATGGTAGCTCTTTGTACATCTTCTCGTTCATATCGAAATACAAACCCCAATAGTCGGCATTTGCCACCCAGGCACGGATAGACAAATCCACCGAACTGCTATTCAGGGTCTTGACATAGACCACGGGGGTTGGATCGGCCAAAACTCGACTATCCGCTTCGAGCATCGCCAAAATTTCGCGGCGCGCAACCTCCACATCATCACCATACGATATAGAGAGCGTCCAATCGACACGACGGGTCTCCGACTGCGAATAGTTGTCGATGATGGATGTTGCTATCGAATTGTTAGGAACATATATAGTCTGATTATCCGGTGTTTTCAGGCAGGTAGAGAAGAGACCGATAGACTCAACCGTTCCCGACTGCCCCATCGACTCGATATAGTCGCCAACCTTATAGGGTCGAAGTATGAGCAATACGACACCTCCTGCAAAGTTTTGCAACGTTCCGCTCAACGCCATACCGATAGCCAAGCCTGCCGAAGCGAACATTGCAAGGAACGACGAAGTGTTTACACCCAAAGTCTGGATAATAGCCAAGATCAGCATTATCAGCAACAAAGCCTTGACAAGGCTACGCAAAAAGTTGCACAACGAGGCCTCGACCTTGTGTTTGGCAAACGTCTTATCCAGAAGACGGATAACCCACTTCATTATCAACTTACCTACAAGGTATATAACAATGGCAAGTACAATCTTCAAGATAATCCAACCCGCCTCCTGCGCCATATCGGTAAGCAGCTGGCGAGAGTCCATATGCGAGAGTTTGCCGAGTCGCTCGACAGTATCTGCAAATTTGGCCTTCTGAACACTATCCGGCAAGAGTAGGTTTTGCACCTTTTCGGTATTACTTTGTAAAAGTTGCAGCATATTTTCGCTGAAATCAAATATTCGAGAGCAAAAGTAGCAAAAATTCGTGATATTTAGTACATTTGTGGTGAATTGGTCCATTTTTTTGGATAAATGAAACGAATATTTCCCATCATAGCACTCGCCCTATTGTCTCTCGTTGGTTGCTACAACAACCACGGATGTCCCCCGCAGATAGAGTTTTCGGCTCACGCCAACCACTCCATCGCACAACTTCGAGCAATCTGCCAAGACGAATGTGTATGCATAACACAGGATATCGTCTGCATAGGTCGCGTTACCAGCTCCGACAAGGAGGGTAACTTCTATCGTTCGGTGGTCATCGAGGATGAAAGCGGAGCCGCAGAGATAAAGCTCGGCTTATACAACATCAGTAGCCAATTACCCGTAGGATTGAAGGTCGCACTCTACCTGAATGGTACGGCCATAATGGTAGAAAACGGTGTTGTGGTGGTGGGATTGCCACCTCAAAGTTTCGACAATACACCACGCGAGATGGAGAGTTGGGAGGTTATCGACAAGCATATCACCCGCAGCAACTCGGTCGTAGCACCTCAACCGCAACTTGCCAAGATCGCCTATCTCGATATATCGCAATGCGGTAGGCTTATACGCATAGAGAATCTCCTCCATTCACCTCTCGACAACAGCGAAGAAGGGAGTACAATCGAGGGCTATCACCGCTTTGTAGACCAAGAAGGGAACGCCATATTCATCTACTCGTCACCATATGCCGAGTTTGCCGATTTCGAGCTACCGACCACCGAAATAACAATTCAGGGCGTACTCTACCACGAAGCCGTAGGGATGAACATAGGCCGACAATTCACCATAAAACCTCGCTACAAAGATGATATTACGACTGTTAATAGTGCTATTTAGTGCCTTTCTACTCTCTTGTAGTGACACCTTGCCCGATAGCACTCAGCCCTCAGGCGAGATATCCATATCCCAACTGAAATCACTCTGCAAGGGCGACCGACATCGCATTGTCGAAAATGTGTCGGTGCGTGGAGTGGTGCTCGCCACAAGTTGGCTTGGCGAACTAAACAATAGTGCTATTATTGTTGACGAAACGGGAGGTTTGGAGGTTGCCATAGCGTTGCGCAACATAAGCGCGAGCTTGCCTATCTATCACGAAGTCACAATACTTTGCGATGGATTGATGCTGGCACGCATAGGCGGCAAAATAGAGTTGGGAGCCGAGCCTACCGGCGATTTTCCGCTCGACAACATCGATGACGAGATGATCAATCGCTACATCCGTCTTTCACCGCAGGTCGCACAGATATCCCCTACGACAAAGCGCTTTAACGAGATTGGAAGTAGCGACATAAGCAGCTGGATCAGATTCGACAATATACGCCTATGTGATGAGGAGCAGGGGTTGTCGTGGTGCGATAAGGTCGAGGAGGAATTTGTCACAACCCTTCGCACATTCGTAGACGAGGAGGGCAACACATTTGGCGTGCAGACCCTTCCTACCTGCATCTATGCCGGCGATGAGATACCTACCGAAACAATATCGGTTGCCGGAGTCATTGACTTCTCCGACAACCAATATTTTCTGCGTATCGTAAATCAAAATATTATTCGATAGTCGCAACCACCTCGACGAGCAACTTCCAGAACTTATCCACCGTTGCTATTTCGAGTCGCTCATCAGGCGAGTGAACACCTCGCAGGGTCGGGCCAAACGACACCATCTCCAAGTGAGGATACTTTTCGAGGAACAATCCGCACTCCAAACCTGCGTGAATAGCTCGCACCTTAGGCTCTGTGCCAAACAACTTTTTGTAGGCAACCTTTGTTGTTTCGAGGAGCTGAGAGTTTGGATTTGGAGCCCATCCCGGATAGCCATCCGAGTGTACAACCTCACAACCTGCCGCTACGAAGGCACTCTCGACGTGCAACATTGCATACTCCTTGGCACTCTCCACCGACGAACGCTGCGAAGTGGTGATGACAATCTTATCGTCAACAAACTTGACAGAGGCAAGATTTGTAGAGGTCTCTACCAAACCAGGCATAGCAGCCGACATAGCCAATACGCCCGAAGCCACACTAATCAACGCCAAGAGCAAGTTATGTTGTGTCTGTGCCGACAAAACGGTAGCAGGAGCGTCGACCTTCGTCACCTCGACCTTAGAGTTCTTCTCCACGATAGCAAACTCCGCACATATAGCCTCGCCAAAGGCCTTTACATCGCTCTCGAAAGCCACAACCTTGTCGCTCGGAACGCCCAATACGACATACGCCTCGCGAGGGATGGCATTACGCAAGTTTCCACCATCAAAGTGCGACAACTTAGCCCCAAAAAGACGCGTTGCACGCTCGGCAATACGAGCCGCCCACTTATTGGAGTTAGCGTGTCCTTTATCGATATCGTCACCGGAGTGACCGCCCAAAAGGCCGCTTATACTGACCTTGTAGTATGCATAATTGCTTGGTGCCGACTCTGTGACAAGTGGCAGATATGCCAATGTATCAACACCTCCCGCACAACCGATAAAGACCTCGCCTTCATCCTCCGAGTCGAGGTTGATAAGGTACTTACCTTTAACCATACCCTCGCCCAAGTTGAACGCACCTGTCAAACCCGTCTCCTCGTCTACGGTAAATAGCGCCTCGATAGCAGGGTGCTCAACCGTCTCATCCACAAGCAGAGCCAAGGCTGCCGCTATACCGATGCCGTCGTCTGCTCCGAGTGTAGTGCCATCTGCCTTCACCCACTCACCTTCGATGTAGGTCTGAATAGCATCGTTATCGAAATCGAACACCTTGTCGGAGTTCTTCTCACACACCATATCGGTATGGGCCTGCAAGACTACCATAGGGCGATTCTCAAAGCCCTTTGTTGCCGCCTTGCGAATCACTATATTTCCGATAGCATCGCACTGATACTCCAAATGGTGTTTCTCGGCAAACTCTACAAGGAATTTGCCTATCTTCTCCTCGCGCTTCGAAGGTCGTGGTACTCGCGTAATATCATCGAAAATCTCCCACACCAACTGCGGCTGCAAATCTCTAATTGTCATATCCATCAATAAATTTTACTGTTAATAAGTTCTATCTTCTAAATATAAGGCAGACCGCAGTAGCCGACGCACCCCTCTCCTCTCCTTCGAAGCCGAGATGCTCGGTGGTAGTAGCCTTGACCGACACCTGTTCAACCGCCACACCGGCCGACTCGGCAATGCGCTCGCGCATAAGGTCTATATATGGTCGCAACTTAGGACGCTGCATTGCAATTGTCGAGTCGATATTACCAATCTCGTAACCCATCTCTTTGATTAGAGCAACAACCCTGCCCAACAAAATAAGCGAGTCTATACCCTTAAACTCGGCTGAGGTGTCGGGGAAATGTTTGCCGATATCACCGAGTGCCAACGCCCCAAGCAGAGCATCGCAGATGGCGTGCACCAGCACATCACCATCCGAGTGAGCAATACACCCCTTCGTGTGCGGAATCTCCACTCCGCCTAACACGAGTCGAAGCCCCTCACCCAAAGCGTGAACGTCGTATCCGTGTCCAATTCTAAAATCCATAATCGCCAAATATTTTCTACAAAGATAGTAAAAATTGTTTTGTAGATATTGGAAAAGTTGTTATCTTTGATAAAAATAACCAATTACACAATGAAACTACTCAGAGATAGAATATCGCGCGATGGCAAATGTCTCGCAGGGGGGATACTCAAAGTTGACAACTTTATAAATCATCAGATGGATCCTCTGCTAATGAAGGCGATGGCAGATGAGTTTGTAAAGCGTTTCGCAGGCGACAAGATAGATAAGATTATAACCATTGAAGCAAGTGGCATAGCCCCAGCCATAATGGTTGGTTATCTACTCCACCTTCCCGTAGTCTTCGCCAAGAAAAAGGTACCAAGCACGATGGAAAATACGCTACATACAAAGGTCTTCTCCTTTACCAAAGGGCGCGAATACGACATCTGCGTAAGTGGCGAATACCTCGGTAAAGGCGATCGTATTCTGTTCATTGACGACTTCCTTGCCAACGGCAATGCGGCCAAAGGCATTATCGATTTGGTACACCAAGCCGAGGCCGAAATCGTAGGAATGGGCTTTCTCATCGAAAAGGCATTCCAGGAGGGCGGCGACTACCTACGCAACGAGGGCATAAGGGTTGAGTCGTTAGCCCGCATCAAGTCACTCTCGGATGGCGTAATAGAGTTTCTGTAAAAGATAAGAGGCAGCTAATCGGCTGCCTCTTGCATCTGCTAACGATAGAGAATCTTATATCGCACCATCGCCTTTGGCTCCATAGCACCACCTTGTGCTGCACAACTGCCACTGTGCGTAGTAACCAATATCACGCCATTAGCCCCACGCGACCCATAGGCTGCTATCGCAGTCGGATCTTTCAATATGGTCATACTTTTTATCTCCGACGGATTGATATCGTTAATACTCGACACTGCATCGACTACGCCATCTACCACAACAAGCGGTGCATCACCGGCAACTATCGAACGTGAACCACGAACTCTAATCGAAGTGAATGACTCCGACTCTCCATCAGCAGTCATCACATCAGCTCCCGCAACTTGTCCTTGCAGAGTATCACCAACGACCCATATAGCAGCATTGTCATTGACCTCTACATTCGTCCTCTCTGCCCCATCACCATCTCTTTGCGGCAGACTGCGTCCATAGATTATCTCCTCCACGACATTTCCCTGTTCATCGCATCGGCCGACTTTACGATTCGAAGCAGTTTCGCTATACACAATGCCATTCTCGCTATAATCCTCCTGCACTATACGCTCGGCGACATTACCATGCGCATCGAAGCTATAATGAATCTTTCGAAGCAAATCGCCCTTTACGACCTTGCCTAAGAGTTCGTTCGCCGAGTATTCCGAGATAATAACACTTCGCACATCACCCTTCAAAGTGGGTAATTTATCGCTCCAACCAACGCGTCCATTCACCTCCTCTTGTGCCGACAATCTCACCACAAGCGTCAACATCAGAAGTAGCAACGCAACACACCGTTTCATAAGACCTATATATTTTAGGTAATCCGTTTGTGCAAATATAATAAATCTTCTCGATAAAATAGAGGAGAACCACCCCAATATTTTAGGGTGGTTCTCCTATCTATACCTTAGATGTAGTGCATCAACCGCACTTAGAGTAGCCACACGAGAGACAGGTGAGGCAACCATTCTGGTAAGCCATCTGCTCCTGACCACACTGTGGGCACTTACCCTTTGAGCGAGTACCATCCTCGATGTACTGCTTCAATGCACGCTTAACACCATTCTTCCAAGTGTTGATATTCTCATCGTCGAGGTGCAAACCGTCGATCAACGCTACAACCTTCTCAATTGGCATGTGGTAGCGGAGTACGCCCGAGATAAGCTTTGCATAGTTCCAGAAGCTCTCGTCGAACAAACGCGAGATGCCACCGATAGTGTTGGTATAGCCGTAGCGGTCGGTGTATTGGAAGTCGTAACGCTTAGTTCCATCCTCCTCACGCACCTTGATAATGTTTCCGTGAGTAATCTTTGGTGGGATATACATTGCATCATCCTCAATCTTACCGGTGAAGATCTCGTATGGGTGTCCGTCGAGCAAACCTACGAATGCAATCCACATCTCAGAGCCATTCTTGAAGCGAATGACATCAGCCGGAATCGACTTTGGACGACGATTCTCGCCTGTGGCCTCCTCGCACTTCTTAGGCTCGGCCTTCTTGCTCTTCTTGTCGACCAAAACACCTGCACGGCAACCATCGCGATATACGGTGATACCCTTACATCCCGACTCCCAAGCGGTGCGATATACATCGGCAACAATCTCCTCCGAGATGTTGTTTGGAAGGTTTACGGTAACCGAAATCGAGTGGTCTACCCACTTCTGAATAGCTCCCTGCATCTTCACCTTTGCTACCCAATCGATATCGTTTGCAGTAGCCTTGTGATATGGCGATGCAGCAACCCACTTATCCAACTCCTCATCACTGATAGTGTCGAGGCGCGAGATGTCGTAGCCATTGATACGCAACCAATCCACAAACTTGTGGTGATATACGTTGTACTCCTCGAATACCTGTCCCTGATCGTCTGTAAATGTTGATACAACCTTATTGTCTCGATCCGAAGGGTTAATCTTACGACGACGCTTGTAAACAGGGCGGAACACAGGCTCGATACCCGAAGTTGTCTGCGACATCAACGAAGTGGTACCTGTTGGAGCAATTGTAAGCATTGCGATATTACGACGACCATACTTAACCATCTCCTCGTAGAGCGATGCATCAGCAGCCTTGAGGCGGTTAATCATAGGGTTATTCTTCTCCTTCTCGGCGTTGAATACAGTGAAAGGACCACGCACACGTGCCATATTCACCGACTCACGATAAGCCTCAACTGCCAAAGTCTGGTGCACCTTAGTAGCGAAGTCGAGAGCCTTGTTCGAGCCGTAGCGCAAACCGAGAGCAGCCAACATATCGCCCTCTGCGGTGATACCGAGTCCGGTACGACGACCCTTCAATGCCATATCCTTAATCTTGTGCCACAAGTCGAGCTCTACGCGACGAACATCCTTATCCTCAGGGTCCGAAGCAATCTTCTCGATGATGAGGTCGATCTTCTCCAACTCCAAGTCGATAATATCATCCATCAAGTGCATAGCCTTGTGAACGTGCGACTTGAAGAGGTCGAAGTTGAACGAAGCCTCCTTAGTGAATGGATTCTCCACATACGAGTAGAGGTTGATAGCCAACAGACGGCAACTGTCGTATGGGCACAACGGAATCTCACCACAAGGGTTTGTCGAAACTGTTACGAAGCCCTCATCGGCGTAGCAGTCAGGCACACTCTCGCGGATAATTGTATCCCAGAACAACACTCCCGGCTCGGCCGACTTCCAAGCGTTGTGGATAATCTTAGCCCACAACTTCGATGCGTCGATATTCTGCACGAACTTAGGTTTGTCGGCATTGATTGGGAACTGCTGAGTGTAGGTGCGACCCTCGATAGCTGCACGCATAAACTCGTCGTCAATCTTCACCGATACGTTAGCTCCGGTAACCTTGTTGGTATCGAGCTTTGCATCGATAAAGTTCTCCGAGTCCGGGTGCTTAATCGAGATCGAGAGCATCAACGCTCCACGACGACCATCCTGAGCCACCTCACGAGTCGAGTTCGAGTAGCGCTCCATAAACGGAACGATACCGGTAGATGTGAGTGCCGAGTTCAATACAGGACTGCCGGCAGGACGGATGTGCGAGAGGTCGTGACCTACGCCACCGCGACGCTTCATCAGCTGCACCTGCTCCTCGTCCATACGGAAGATACCTCCGTAAGAGTCTGCCGGATTCTTGTGGCCAATAACAAAGCAGTTCGATAGCGAAGCGACCTGCAAGTTGTTGCCGATACCTGTCATCGGACCACCCTGTGGGATGATATAACGGAAATGGTCGAGCAATTCAAAAATCTCCTGCTCCGAGAGAGGCTCACCGTACTTATTCTCAATACGAGCGAGTTCCTTAGCCAGACGATAATGCATTTGCTCGGGCGAAGACTCGTAGATGTTACCCTGCGAATCCTTCAACGCATACTTGCTAACCCACACTGTAGCAGCGAGTTCGTCACCTCCAAAGTACTCCTTTGAGGCAGCGACAGCATCAGCGTACTGGACTTTTTTAAGAGTCGAGTTGTTCTTCATTATATATATAGTATTTAATTGTTTTGTCCTATATGGGCGGAAATACCCTCCTTGAAGGGAGGGCGTTTTCCTATTTTTGACGATACAAAGTTAGGGCCTTTTGCAAGAAAAAAGCAATTAAAATCGGGCAGTTTATTGACAGGTTATTAACAAATTTTTTCCACCCTTGTTGTAGGCGCGTAGGAGGCGGAAAAACAAAAAATCAGAAAAAATATTTCTCAAAATTTTTCAACTTGGGGAGGCGACAACTTCTATCTTCTCTTCCGAATCTTCTCGGCAACGATCTCTGCAATCTCCGCCGAATTCATCTCCATCGGATTGAATTTAGGGGCAAACTTCTGATTGGTAAAGTATGGAGCTTTGCCATTGTAGGGACAGACCGACTGACACTCGTCACAGCCATATATCCAACCGTGGGTATCGAGGCCCCCCTCTCCACCACGACACTCTACCGTAGCGCACGAGATGCAACGCGAAGTGTCGATGTGGCGCTCCTTGACGGCCCCATTCGGGCAGGCTTCCACACAACGACGACACTCCCCGCAGCCGACGCCTTCGTATGTTGTATCGTAACTATCGCACTCTGCGGTCATCACCACCTCGCCCAGCAGTACGAATGAGCCATATTGGGGTGTCACAAGAAGCGACTGTCGTCCTATCCAACCTAAGCCGGCCTCTACGGCATATCGTTTCTCGAAAATTGGGGCACTATCCACAAAGCAACGAGCCGAGAAATCGGCATCTATCGCTTTGAGTTTTTCGCACAACGCAAACAACATCTGTTTGATTGTGACGTGATAGTCGTCGGCGCAAGCAAACGAAGCAACCTTGGCGTTGTGACCTTCGGGATAGCCATCGCTTATCGGGCTTTTGTAGGCCACAGCGCACACTACGACGCTTTTTGCCCCCTCCACAAGGCGGTTTGCATCGGCTCTGCATTCGATATTCCTTTTCAAATAGTCGAGCGAGGAGGCAAAACCCTGTTCAATCCATCTCTGCAAGAAGGCTCTATCATCCTCTAACATAGCACATTGAGCCACTCCGCACAGATCAAATCCAACCTCACGAGCAAGTTCCTTTATTTGCGATAATTTGAACATCGAACGACGATTTTTCTCACAAATATACATTTATTTAAGAAAAAAAACATATTTTTGTGCAGATTTATAGGTGAGAGATGAATGAAAAATTAACACACCACCTATGCAGTACAAACTTAATTTATTAACTTTATGAAGTTGAATACACTTTACGAAATTCTGAACAACAGTGTGAAGAATTTCTCGGAGCGTATAGCCTTTTCGTTGTGGAGAGGCGCGAGCTACACCTACAAGCAGGTGGGCGAAAAGGTTGCCGAGGTACAAGAGTTGCTCCGCTCGGCTGGATTGAAAAAAGGCGACAAGGTCGTTTTGCTAAGT
>JAEIGA010010505.1_pt1 | contig 14031 bp, 18 predicted proteins | sample 9270691 | NCBI WGS metagenome assembly JAEIGA01 (sample SAMN17057246, study PRJNA624740) | gut metagenome | biome: biome; isolation source: fecal sample | host: Bos grunniens | place: China: Xizang | collected 2019 | reverse complement strand
TATCCCAATAAATCAGTTGCGATTGTCTAACTGACGGAGGTGCGGCGTGATACAGTTTCTTGCGGGGTGTGCAGTCGGTGCAATTGTCTCGTTTTTCGCTGTTGCGCTGTTTATCGCCGCCGAAGAAGATCATGAAAGGAGGTCGAAAAATGGGTTGTAAACATGAGGTTTTGCGGACTGTCGGAAATCGGCTGTTCTGCAAAGATTGCGGGGAAGAGTTGCCCCTTGAGTTCCTGTATAACGGTCAGAAACAGGGCAAGGAAGCCCCGGAAGAGATGAAACAGGGGAAAGTTCCCGGCAGAAAACGGACGGCTAAAAAGGCCGCACAGGAGGGTTAAACGGAATGGTAAGAATCGTTGTTGACAGATTGTTTGTTCCCGGCAAAAGGTACATTGAAGCATTTGGGCTTTCGACAGATTCAAAGCCCAAAGCGAATGTTGTGACCGGGAGCAAATACACAGAGGTTAATACCGGGGATGTTTACTTGTTCGATGAATCCGGCGATGGTACATGGACAAAGGTTGCCGCCGGATGGGTTGACCCTGATGCTTGATGAATGAACGGCGAAAGCCGTTTTTTTCATACCAATTCACCCGGCGGGGTGTTAATCACGCAAGTCGGGCATTCTCCAAAGCCCGTAAAAGAAGGGAGTAAAAATGGCGGGAATCTTTACAAGGCCGGAACTTGCGAAAATCCTGAATGATGAGAACCTTGACGCTGATGAGCGGGTCAACCGGATTATGTCCCTCCGGGGGCGTGACCTTGACGAGGGTTATATCAGCAAGGGAGCGGCAAAGACGGCACAGGATTCGGCATTGGAACAGGCAAAAATCGAATGGGAGAAGAACCTTCCGAAACCGGATATCAAGGGATCGGACGAATACAAGGCTTTGCTTGGCGAGTATCAGGGATACAAGGCAATGCAGGAAGCCCGTGGCTCGGACGATTATAAGGATGTAAAAGCGAAGTTCTTTGATACCGTTTATGGCATGGTTGACAGGAATGAGGGAGCGAAGCCTGTTCAGGAACAGCTTGCGGATATTCGCAAGAGCTACGAAGAGTATTTTACTCCGGCGAATGAGGAACAGCCGAAAAACCTTCCTCAGTATTCAAAAAACCCCGGTCATGCCGGGACAAACCCTGACAGCCCCGAAGATGAGCTTTATCGGAAGCTGTCTGCGAACTGGTAAAAAGAAAGGAATGAAAAACCATGGCAAATCGTATTGATTATGCGGCGGTATTTAACCGCATTCTGGATGAAAAATTTTACATCCTGCCCCGCACGATGTGGATGGAAGACACGAATCCCGGCATTCAGTGGGAAGGCGGCAAAGAGATCAAGATTCCGATGATGTCCACGGACGGCCTCGGAACCATGAGCGGATATCGTGCGCCTGCGGGTGACCTGACCCTCGGTTGGGAAACGAAAACCCTTCAGTGGTATCGGGGCCGCAACCTGACTATCGGTCGGTATGATGTTGACGAAACCAATATGGCGCTGACCGTTGGGAACGCTCTGAAGGTTTTCCTGAATGAGAAAGTTATTCCTGAGGTTGACTGTCTGCGTATTGCCGCCGCCGCACAGGGTGCGATTTCTTACGGCACCATTAAAACTCAGGCCACAAACGGCATTACCGCCGCCAATATCCTTGACCTGCTGATGGCTGATATCGGCACTGTGCAGGACAAGATCGGCGAGGGCGAACAGCTTTATATTCAGATTTCCACGACCCTGAAGAACCTGCTTGAAAGGTCTTCTCAGGTTACGAAATATCTGAATGTTCGTGATTTCACCGTCCGTTCCGTGAACCTGAAGGTTGAAGCTCTGAACGATCAGTTCATTATCGGCACTCCTTCCGCCTATATGCACAGCGTATTTGGCCTGAATGACGGCACGACTTCCGGGCAGACTGTCGGCGGCGTGACCTTCACCAACCTCGGTGCGAATATCAACTGGATTATCGCCGCCCGTCCGGCTGTTGATGCCATCGCACGGCCTCAGATTTCCAAAGTGATTGACCCGGATGTGAATCAGGACGGCGAGTATTGGAAGATCATGTTCTCCCTGTATCACGGCCTGTGGACGATGCAGAAGAAGGGCGATGGCCTGTTGGTCAACCTTGATACCACTGCGGGTACTGGCGTAACTGTTGCTTCTGAGGCGGGTACCGTTGCGGTTGGCGATTCCGTGCTGACTGTAACCGCTGTTGTGCCTGATGGCTTTAAGCTGATGTATAAGGCCGCTTCCGGCACTGCTCCGTCCGTGACGGTCGGAACTGCGCTGACCACGACTGACGGTTGGGCTGATCTCCCCGCCTCTGGTCTGATTAGCACTACGAACGGCTATAAGGTCACTGTTGCGGTTGTTTCTGCCGCTAACAATCAGCCTGTTGCTTCCGGCAATGCCACGGTTGTTGCGAAAGCCTCCTAACCGGGGGTGATCGCATGGGCGTATTGGTAGACTACACATTTTATGCGGTGGAATACCGGGGGCAGGAAGTTGATGAAGCTTCCTTCCCCACGCTCTGCGCCCACGCAAGCCGGATTATTGCGAATATGACCCGGTGGCAGGTTACGGAAGAAACCATTGATACATTTCCTTCCCTCGTGAGAATCCTTTACCGCCTTGCGATTTGTTCACAGATTGATTTCCTCGCCATAAACGGGGTCGAAAGCGTGAACAGCGGTGGCGGTGTTGGGTTCTCCGTTGGGAAGGTAAGGGTTGATGGAAAAGCCGGAACCACAACAGGCGGGGCAATGAGCGCAAGCGTATCCCCGGCGGCTGTTGCGTATTTGGAACAAACCGGGCTGATGAATCCGCAGGTTCCCGTATTGGAGGGGTGGTGGTAACGTGTTACGACCTATCCCGGCTAAAATCCTGCGAAGCACCGCCACGGTCAAAGCCTGTACGGAATTAGACCGCTACCAAAACCCAACGTATCAGGAATACACGGTTAAAAAGGTACACCTTCAACCGACAAACGAGATTCGCAAAACGGCGGACAATACCGATTGCACTTTGCGGTCAATCTTGTTTGTGGATAAGCGGCACAGCACCCCGACCATTGATTGGTGGGGGCTTTTTAACGAAGCTCACTCAATCGGCGGGGATGTTAAGGTCGTTGTCCGGGGTGAAGAATATACCGTTTTCTCTGTGGATGCCCTGAGAGATGACACAGACTGTTTACACCATTGGGAAATCGGGTTGATTTGAGGTGATACAATGCCCGTCAAAATAAAGATTGACCCTGACCGGGTTGGTCAAAAGGTTATGACCGCTTGGCAAAAAGGACTGTATCCACTATCAAGTGAAATCCTTGCGGACTGCAACGAATATTGCAAGGAAGATCATGGAACCCTGATCGCTTCCTCGCATCTTCATTCAAGACCGCAGGAAGGTATCCTGATTTGGGAAACGCCCTACGCAAAGCGGCAATATTGGGCAATTGAACGGAGCCTGACACCCGGACGGACTTGGAAATGGTGCGAAACAGCAAAGGCACGACACCGGGAACGGTGGGCAAGACTTGCAAATAAGGGGTTGAGAGATAACCTGTGATTATTAACGATGCGATTGAGTCCGTCATGGATTTGATTGATGATATGGGACTTTTTGCCCGTATCACACGGGGCGCACTCGGTACAGGGAATACTCTTTGTTGTGAGGTTGCCCCCTCGTATCCGGCGGAAGTTTACCTTGATAAGAATCAGTATATCCCGCTTGATTTGACGATTAACGGCAAGCACAAAAACCTTCAGACGCTTTCCGATGATATGCAGAAAATTCATCAGGAATTGACAATGCTCCGGGAATACCCTGAAGGCGAAACGTGGGAGATTGTAGACATTACCACGCTGACTGAACCGCAGATTATCGGGCGGGAAGAGGAAAATACTTGGCTGATGGCCTCTTCGTTGGCTGTCAAGATTTATACCAAACTCTGAAAGGGGTAATAAAATGGACGCAGTATGGGTAAATGAACTTTATATCGGAACCGCTCTGAGCAGTTCCACATGGACTTATGCGAAGCTCTGCGCTGGCATTGAAGGGATGACCTTCAACAGCAATGAACAGAACCAGCAATATTTTTTCTTATGCGGCGGCGGATTTGCCCACAACGAAGTTACGGGCGGTGCGCCTGAACTTCAGGTGACCGGGCGGCGTGTTGTCGGTGACACTGCGCAGGATTATATTGCGGGTCTTCAGTTCTCTCTGGGCGAGGATCGCAATTCCTCCGTTAAAATTATTGCGGGTGGGAAACAAATCATCTGTGATTGCAGTATCGGCGATGTCGTTTCCTTTGGCGGCAACACCTTGGATGTTAACACGTTCAGTTGTACGATTCGCTTCAACGGTACGCCCACGATCACGGACGCAACCTGATTTTACAGGGGAGGGGCATTCCCTCCCCTCTCTTTTTTGAAAGGAAGGTCAAAAAATGTTTCTGAGAAAGAAAGCAGAAATCAATCCGTTTTCCGTATCTGATAAAGTTCGTTTTCGGAACATAGATAAAACCCTTGATCTGTCTGTCAGGGGTTCCGGCTCAAGTATGATTTTAGCCTTGAAAATGGCGCAGGAGCGGCTTTCAAGCGTGACCGATGATAGCACAGAGGAAGAACGTTTGGCGGCGGCAAGGGGCTTTGCACGGGCTATTTTCGGGGAAGAACAGGCCGGGAAACTGATTGATTTTTATGATAATGATCCGGTGGCAGTTATAACGGCTTGCGGAACATACTTCAGCGAACGCCTTGGAAAACTGATCACGAAGGCGCAAACAAAATGAAGCTTTCTGCATCCCTCCCGGACGGCGTGACGGTTGACGGGAAGTTTTACAAGCTCGACTTTGATTTCCGAAACGTTCTGCGAATGATGGATGAACTGGATCGGGATGACCTCATGCCGGAAGCAAGGGAGTACAGGGCGTTGAGATGCCTGACAAAGCACCCGAAGAACGTGAAGAAAGTTCTAATGGCGGTTCGTCTTCTTCTGTTCCGTGAAAAACCGAATAAAAACGCCCATAAAATAACTGACTTTGAGCAGGATGCTTATATGATTCGGGCGGCGTTTAGACAGGCATACGGGATTGATCTGTGGCGGGATAAACTGCACTGGATCGAATTTTCCGACCTTTTGAACGCAATTCCTGAGGGGTCACGGTATGCGGAAGTGATAGGGATTCGGGCAAGGCCGATTCCTTCCGCTACAAAGTACAATTCCGCTGAACGTGAGTGGCTTATTAAAGCAAAGGCAAACTGCGCTCTTAAACTGACGGAAAAAGAACAGGCTGAAAAATACAATCAGGATGTCGGAAACATCTTCGAAGGTCTTTTGAATTATTATCACAAAGGAAGTGATACTTGATGGCAGACGGACAAGTTATATTTGAAATTACCGCTGATGGCAAACACGCTATTGCAAGCGTTAAGGATGTCACAAGCGCAATTCAGACAGAGTCCGGGAAATGGGATAAGGCTGTCGGAACAAGCACTTCCGGCATGGAAAATTCCTTTTTGGGTGCGGCTAAAAAGATTGCCACGGGGATCGGCGCAATGCAGATTGCGAAAACGATCCTTGAATGGGGTTCCGCCGCTGTTCAGGCCGCTTCAGACCTCGAAGAGGTACAGAACGTTGTAGATGTGACGTTCGGGACATCCGCCGGGAAAATCGAATCGTGGGCGAAGAGGGCAAGCAGTCAGTTCGGGTTAACAGAAACACAGGCGAAAAAATTTGCCTCCACTCTTGGTTCGATGATGAAATCCGCCGGGGTGAGTGGTGACGAAATTTATGATATGTCCACAAGCCTTTCGGAGTTGGCGGCGGACATGGCTTCCTTTTATAACCTTGATTTCGAAACGGCTTTTCAAAAACTCCGGGCAGGTATTTCTGGCGAAACTGAACCCCTGAAACAATTGGGCGTGAATATGTCTGTTGCGAACCTTGAGGCGTATGCGCTTTCTCAGGGTATCACTACGGCATATAACTCAATGTCACAGGGTGAGCAGACCCTTCTCAGGTATAAATACCTGATGTCTGCAACCGCTGACGCACAGGGGGACTTTGCCCGGACTTCTGACAGCTTTTCGAATGCTCAGAGGCGCATACAGACATCAATCGAAAGTATAAAAACATCGTTTGGAACCGCCCTCCTGACTGTGATTGGTGACGCAACGGATGCGGTTGCGGGGTTCCTCGAACAGTTAACAGCAAGCCCGGAAGAAACGATCATTGACAAGCTGAACGCAATTGATGTTGAAACTGATCAGAAACTCGCTGACATTAGGACTGTTTCAGATAAGGCGAAGGGTCTGATTGACAAGCTCAACGCCATAAGCGGAACAAGCGCAGGGGAAGCACTCGAAAAACTTGCTTCAGGGGCAAACAAGCTTGACGCTTCCTCCCCCGGAACGTGGAGTTCTATCCTTACTTCGCTCGAAGGCGTTGACGGTCTGCAAAACATCTTCAGCAATACACAGGCGGCGGGGAATGTAACTTCTCTGGCGGATGCTCTGAGCAATGCCACGATTGATCAAAGTAAAGTCAATGCGTGGGATTCCTTCCTTTCGACCTTGAGCGATAACGCCGGGGCGTTGGCTGAATATACAGGGCAGAGTGAAGGCGATGTAAGGACTTGGATTGGTGACATTGCGCAACGAGCAAAAGAACTCGACCCCTCTGATGTGACCGCATGGGATAGCCTCTTTGGTGATCTGACATCAAAGCTCGGAATAACTGCTGACGATGTTGAAAACATAACCGGAATCAAGACCGGGGCGAACGCCCTGAAGACGAACAGCGTAAACAACTGGAATAATTTGTTTGCTGTTTTAGGTAATATTGACGGGCTTCAGAATGTATTCGGGAACTCTTCAGCAAGCAGTAATATCACAGACCTTGCAAGTGCGCTTTCCGGTGCATCCGTTGATACAGACAAGGCAACGGCTTGGAAAACCTTCCTCGGTGCGCTGTCTGATAATGCTGATGCGGTTTCAAAGCTGACAGGCTCAAGCGTTGAGGAAACGAAAAAATGGCTTGACGGTTTGGCTGATTCCATTGACAAGATAGACCCCAACGATGCGGATGCATGGGATCGCCTTCTGAACACTCTTGCGAGTGGGTTGGGCGGCGGTTCTGAAAGTCAGGGATTCATTGAGGGGATGACCGGGCAACTTCTTTCCCTCGGTAAAAACAGCGAAACAGCAAAAACCGGGCTTGAAGCTTTAGGGTACAGTTCCGATCAGATCACGCAGAAGCAGGAAGCTTGGTTGTCTACTTGTAAAGACCTCGTGAAAACCATTCCCGGTCTGAGCGAGATCATTAACACCGAAACAGGCGAAGTTAATGGCGGTATCGGTGCGCTGAATGATTACGTTGAAGAGTGGAAAGCCTCGCAGGAAAAGCTTGCCCGTTGGAAAGCGTACTATCAGAAAGAAGACGCACTGCGAGAAACGCAAAATAACCTGATAACGCTTGAAATTGAAGCGGGCGGAGCAGACAAAGCGGTTCAACGTGCAAAGAAAGCCATTGAGGGGTATGCTGAAAGCCTCGGAATTGATCTTGATTATTATGGCGAAAATCTTGATTGGTCGAAATTTCGAGATCAGCGCAACGTATTAACTGAAGAACAAAGAGCTTACAACGATTCTGTCGATGAATATAACAGATTGCTTGGTGTATCTTCAACCGCTCACCAAAAGTACGAACAGGCGGTGGAGGATTCTGTGCAGGCAACGCAGATGCTTGCTGACCAAAGGGAATACTTAGTCGAAACTGACGGCGATGTTACACGAGCAGAGATTGAAACGGGGGAAGCGATACAGGATACCGGGGAATACTTAGGACAAAACACCCAGTATTGGACGGACACAACTGCCGCAGTGAACGAGGCCGTTACCGCTCTGGCGGATTATGTGAAGGGCGTTCACGATGCTACAGAGTCTTCCGTTAACAGCACTCTTGACGGGTTCTCACACGTTAAAACGGCGGCTCAAGCGTATGAGGATGCCGCCAACGAACTGAAGGATTACCGGGAAGAGCTTGAAAAGAGCGGTAATTATACAGAAACGGAAATCGAAATCAAGGTAAATGCCAAAAATGCGCAGGTTACCTTGCAAGGATTGACCGATAATATCAAAAGTCAAATCGCTTACATTCAGGAGTACAAGCAGAACCTTCAGAGAGCGCAGGAATTGGGCGTAAGTGATGAAATCCTCGCCCAACTTTCTGACGGTTCTGAAGAATCTGCTCAGAGATTACACGCAATCGTTGAAGCGTATCAGGACTGGGAAGGCGGAGATATCCCGGAAGACATCAAAGCTCTTAACGAAGCGTATGAAACATTAAATGGTGAAAAAGAGGGCTTTGTTGACACTTTAACTCAGCAAAAATTAACCGTTGATGAAACTTACGCCGCAATGCTTCAGACTGCGCAGGAAACGATTGCGCAGATGAATCTCAGCACAGAAGCGGCGGAGGCTTCGGGGAATACTGTTGCGGGATTGGCAACCGGAATTTCAAATCATGTTTCTGATGTATCATCGGCGGTTGATTCCATTCTAACAGAACTCAATAGATTAAGCGGTTGGGGAATCAGCATTGACCTTGGAACGTTCGGTTCCTTCGGGTTCAAGCTTGACGGAAGCCACGAAAGAGGGCTTGATTACGTGCCATTTTCTGGGTATTTGGCAGAACTCCACGAAGGCGAGGGCATTTTGACGGCAGAGGAAAACCGAATCTGGCAGAGATTCAAAAACGGCGATACCTCAAGCAGAAACGTTGATTATGATGCTTTGGGTGGCGTAATGCGTGACAACGTGAAGGCCGGGGGGAATGTGTACCTCGAAGGCCGGGTGGTTGGACAGGTTGTATCGCAGATTCAGGGCAATTCTTACCGATCTTTACAAAGAAGCGGGTGGCAAGCATGATTCTTTTTGATGGCGCAGACCTTGAAGAGATTGAAAAAGTCAGGATTGAAGATATCCGGGTTAATCCGATCACTATAACCCCGCAGACCCGGCAACGTGTTGGATTCGGACAGGACTTTGTAAGGATGACAGGCGGGAACCGTACTATCACGATTTCTTTCGCAGTATTGGAAGATGACAAAGACGCACGGTTTGCCCTTCTGCAATCCATTGTTGAATGGGCGAAACCTTACAAAGAATCACAGCTTGTATTGCCGATGGAACCTACGAAACACTTTGACTGTCGGTGTACCGGATACCCTGAACCGTCTTACCGGATGTGGTGGGAAAGCAAGCTTCGCCTTGTATTCACGACATTTGAAAACCCGTATTGGACTGCCAACGATGAAGTGACGGCGCAGTGCGGGACTACGTTTTCAATTGGCGGGACTGCCCCGCCGTTGATCAAGATAACCCGGCGGCTGTCGAGCAAGGTAGCAAGCCAAACTTATTCAGCTAACGGGCAGTCAATGTTCTTCGATACAATTCCCGCCGGGAATCTTGTTGTTGACCTCAACAAACAAACTGCGGAAGTCAGCGGAACAAGCATCATGAAATACTTCGGGAAAACATCCCGCTTTATTACGCCCGTTACAGGTAATGTCAGGATTGCGGGAACAGGAACAATAACCTATCGTGAAAGGTGGGTGTAAATGACATTTACGTTTTTAAACTCATCTGGCGAGGTTGCATTTTACAGGGAGGACGCAGAACAGGCGGAATGGACACAAGAGGAAATGAATCTTTTGTTGTCCTTCCCCTTTCTCCCTGAAAAAAACATCACGCACGGGATGGTTGTTTTGTTCCAAGATCCCGCCACAGATGAATGGAAAGCCTACGAAATTCGGCAGTGTTCGACATACACAGAGCAAGGTTATCAACAGGTTAACGCTGAAGATATCTGCATTTCTGAACTGACAGACTGTTTTATTGAGGATACCAAAGAATTTACGAACGTAACAGCTAAAAGTGCATTATCTGACATTCTGACCGGAACCGGATGGAAGGTCGGCAGTGTATCGGACAGCGGCCTTTCAACAGGCGATATCAGCCGGGGGTCTGTGTGGAGCGGCGTAGGCGATATACAGAACAATTGGAATGTATATATCAATTCACGGGTCACTGTTACATCAAAAGGAATTACAGGAAGATTTCTTGACATTCTTCCCGGCGTTGGCGTGTGGCGAGGGTTAAGGATTGCCGTTGACAAAAACATTTCTGACCCTTGTGTGACTTTCGATGATTCTGAGCTTTATACCGCCCTTTACGGCTATGGCGGAAGTTATAGCGATGATGACGGCAATACATACGATTACACCTTTGAGGATGTCGTTTGGAAGCAAACAAAAGGCCACCCGGCAAAACCTGCCGGACAGAAGTATATTGAAGACCCGGAAAAAACAAAACTTTATGGGCGGAATGGAAAACCCCGGGTGAGCTATTATCAAAACTCGGATATTGAAGACCCGCAATTATTACTTCAGAAAACGTGGGAAGCATTGTCGGTTTCGAGTAATCCGAAATTGCAGATTACAGGAACCGCTACGGATTTGAAGCGGTTGGGTTATGCGGATCAGCCGATGCGGTTACATGATATGGTCATCGTTGATCTGTTCCCCTCAGGAACCCCGTTTTATAAGCAGATCACGCAATTAACCGTAAACCTGTTAGACCCAACCGGGAACACTCCGACAATCGGGGATTACATACCAAATATCATATATATCAATCGTGATACAGAAGACACCGCAACCGATGGAAGTTCTGGAGTTAGCACCGGAAGCGGAAGCGGGAGCAGTCGTTCAAAGTCTGGGAAAAAACAGGGTGAGTTTGAAACAAGCATCAAGGCGAACGAACGCAATATTGTTATGTACGCAAAACAGACGAACGAAAACAAAGAGATATTGCGACAAGCCGGAATGAAGATTGACCCTATTACTGGTGTGTTGATTTATGCTGAAGATAACGTAAATAATGTTGGGTCGAAATTCAAGGTGCAATCGAACATGATCAAAGCGGAAGTCGAAGACCGAAAGGCCGGGGACAACACGCTAAAGTCATCCATAACACAAACAGCAACACAGATTAAAACCCTTGTATCGGACACGAAAAAGGGGTTGCAGTCTTCAATCACTCAAAACGCCAACCGGATTTCGATTGTTGTAGATGATAATAACAACGTGAAAGCGGCCTCAATCGTTGCAGGTATTAACGGTCAGAGCGGATCTTATGTCAAGATCAAGGCCGACACAATTAACCTATCCGGGTATGTGACCGCAAGCGAACTCAGCGCAACCAATGCGAGAATCGAAAACCTTATCAGCGGAACCTCTGCGTTTACGCTCCTGATTGCGGCGAGTATACGCATGGGTGGTTGGCCTTTAAGTTTAAGCACGATAGACGGAAATAAGGTGGTCACATGGGGATAAAAGAACGGATTGAAACCGTTTTTAATGTATTACAGGCGATAGATATTAAAGGAACCCCAAACAACGTTGATGCTTTAAATTGCGCTTATTCTATTTTGCGTGAAATTTACAGTGAATTGGAGGCGGGAGAGAATGCCGGAACGGACGGGGCAGAGGCTAATCCTTCAGGACGGGACACAGATTGAAAACGGTTCCTGCGGTTATGCTGATGGGCGTTTGTGGTGTTGGGTTACAGGGTACACGATGCCTGAAGCGGCACAGGTGTTTTTCAATCCTGAGAAAACAGGAACAATCAGGTTTGAATACGGGGAAATGGCAGACGAATACGATGGGTTCACCGTTTGTACAAACCTGCTGATTAACGATGACGGACAGATTTCCGTCTGCCTGAAAAGGGGTGATTGAGTGTTCAGCGTTGACGGGTATGTTATCAATTTGTCCCGTGGAGACACGGGCGGGATGATTGTAAAAGCGGATGCAACGATTAACGGGGAGGCTTTCACGTTCGGAGCAAATGACCGGGCTTTGTTCTCAATTAAGAACGGCAATGGCGAAGTCGTGAAAGAAAAGATTGCGTCATTGACCAACAACACTTTTACAGTGTACTTCCTTAATTCTGACACCGATTCCCTTTCTCCCGGTTCGTATTCATGGGATGTCCGTTATATTATCCATCCGTACTACGATGACAACGGGCGGATTGTCAGCGGAGATCAGGTCATTACGCCGAAAGACCCGCAGACGCTTAACCTGCAAGTGGTTGTCGGCGATGTGTAGGAGGTAAAGCATGAGCGAAGTTAATACAGAAACCTCGGTTGACAGCGGAATCCCGGAAGTGCATTTTGCGCTTGAGGTTGCGGAGACAGTGCAAGCCCCTGTTGATGACACCCTCAGTATTTCAGGCATGGCGGCGGATGCGAAGGCCGTTTCTGATGCGATTGATGGCGCAAAGGCAGAATTACAGGCCGCAATTGACGATGTTGCTGATGATCTGTCGGCGGTTTATGGGGCATTGTTCCCGGTTGGGTGTATTTACGTTTCGACTTCTTCGAATGCTCCGGCCTTCGGTGGTACAAATTGGCGTTGGAGAGAAATCAAAGTTCCTGCAACATGGGGCGATCTTGAGGACGGTTACAGGTCGTTCGCTTATGTTGGGACTTCTGACACTCCCGGCACGGTTCACTTTTGGCTTAGAATAGCGGATGCGGAGGGGTAAAGCATGAGTTCTCAAACACCTTATTTTGATTTGTACAAACCTGCAACAACCGATTCTGCGGATATTGAACAGATTGCGGGGAACTTTGATACCATTGATACGGAAATGCACAAACCCCCGCTGTCGGTGAATCAGCAGGAACCGGACGCAAACAGAAATATTCAGATTACGACTGTGCCTCTGGCGGACAACCTGACAAGCGATACCGCACAGCTTATTTTGGGTACATTCACGATCAGGGCAAGCGGCGGGGATGCGGCAATCAGCAACGGGGCGGCTATGCTTTCCGACATTCGTGGGAACATGGTAAAAACTGGTTATGTTCCTCAGGTAGTCGAAATGACTGTTTCTCCCGCAGAACGTGGTGACGGCGTTGTTCCGATCACTGCTACAATTGACGATGCGGCCTTCCTGCAAGCGGCTTCTTCCTCTTCCGGTACTATGACCTTTAGTTATACAAGCGCATGGGACACTGACCCGTCTAATTATGGGATCACGGTTAGTGGAACCCCGATTTCCGGTGATTCGATTAGCGTGACATATAACAAGGGCAACCGGGGGACTATTTCGGCGGCGAATCCAAGCACGTTCATTTCAACGGGTTGGAACCTGTACAACCATACTGCCGGATATTGCCGACTTCCGAAGTATTCTGAAGAATACGGATATATGATTGACGGAACATATACTTCCGTTGAGTTCTCTGAAACCCTGTCAGGGACAAAAGAAGAGATTGAACCCGTAAACGGGCATTTTGATATCCCTTCTGATGGTTATTTGTGGATTGAAGGCGGAAACACGACCGACACGGCGGTTTGGCCTACATGGAGCGATTGGACAGAACAGGCAAACGGCGGCGTTTTTCAGGCGTATACACAGACCACAGTTGATATTTCCGGGGTTATGGTGAACTTTCCAAGTGGCCTGATGAAGGTCGGCAATGTGTATGATGAAATAAACTTCAATACAAAAAAGGCTTATAGCAGGATTGAAAAGCTTGAATATACAACCTCGAATCTTGAAACGGTAATTGCCCGTGGCCTTCCCTATGACACGGACACCGGGTATATTTACGCCGTTCGGACTTCTGTGGTTTCTTATGACATTTCGCTTTCTGGGAGCTACACTGCAAACGGACACGGAACAGAAATATTCCTCGGTGCGGCTGTCCCTGTGACTGCATCTTGTTTGTACGGGCAGGATCTTAAGGACAAGCTAAAGCGGGATGTCGTAACAATCAGTCAGCAGACCCTTTCCGATGCGCAGAAAAATCAGGTTCTTACAAACATCGGTGCGCCAAAGGCTTCGAGGGTTACAACGCTTGAAACAAACCTGACTGACCTGTTTATTATCAAAAACTATGCGGCAACGGTAACCGTAGCGGCAAACAGTTATACTAACATTTCTGCCACTGCGTTGGGGATG
>JAEIGA010010504.1_pt1 | contig 14033 bp, 8 predicted proteins | sample 9270691 | NCBI WGS metagenome assembly JAEIGA01 (sample SAMN17057246, study PRJNA624740) | gut metagenome | biome: biome; isolation source: fecal sample | host: Bos grunniens | place: China: Xizang | collected 2019 | reverse complement strand
TTATTTCGTTGTACAAGACGAAACTGCAGGTATCATCGTCGATTTGGGTGTAACTCCAATGGATAATATTCAAGCAGGCGACTCTATCGAAGGTCTTAAAGGTGTTTATAATAATACTCGTGGTATAACTACTGATTTCCTCGCAGTTAGCGATCTTATCCGTAATAGCATTATTGTAAAAAATAGCAACAACGAAGTAAAAGGTTTAGAAGTGACATTTGCAGAAATCCTCGCAGATAAAAAATTATATGAAAATAGAGTTGTAACAGTGCGTGGTGTCAAAAATGGTAGTGTATTCCACGCAGAAGATGCAATAGAAGGATGTTTTGTACAAGGTACCGATACAATTTATTATACAACTGGAGCTAATGCTGGTAACTTTACTCTCTATGATTACATGGATATTACAGGTGTTGTTGATAACAAAGTTATTGGAGAGTATTATTCAATTTGGCCATTAAGTCAAGCTCATATCATTGATCTAGGCGAAGTGCCAACAGCATTAGATGCAGCTCTTATGAATGCCAATATTTATTCTAATAATCATACAATTTTCGTTGAAACTCTCGAAGGATCAATAATTAGAGTATTTAATTTGCAAGGACAATGTCTATATCAAACTACATCAACAGACTTTCTTACAACCATTGCCAACATCACAGAGCAAACAGTGATAATCATGGTCAACAACACAGCTTACAAGTTGATAGTTAAATAATAAAATGGTAATTATACACATAGTAGAGACGCAATACATTGCGTCTCTTTTTTATATTTGCTACTAAAACTTATAGATTTATTTGAACATCTATAAGTTTTATGAAAAATTCAACTTTCAACTTTCAATTTTCAACTTTTTTTTGTACCTTTGCGCTTTCAAAAAAATAAAATTTAATGATTATGAAAAAATTATTTTCTACTATTATTTTTGCATTGTGCATTTTTGGTAGTGTATCGCTTCAAGCTCAATCAATTGACTACACTCAAGATGGTCGTCACTACTACATCGCATCACCTAATGGACGTTATTTCACAGGAACTGTAGAAGAGGGTCCTGCATGTTTTTTTGATGCAGAAACTAAAGAACATCTTGCATCAGAAGATGATTCTGTAGCTATTTATGCAATTACCAATGATGGTATTGCTTGTGGTTCACTTATGGGACAGCCTGCGGTTTGGGTGTGTGGTAAAGAGTGGAAACAACTTCCACCTGTTACATTAAAAGGTAAAAAACCTATTAGTGGTGAAGTGAATGGAATGTCTGCTGATGCTACCAAATTTGTTGCTATGGTAAAATATCAAAGTGGAGAAAACGTGGATGTCCGCGCTATTTATTATAAATTAACTAAATTTGACGATTGGGACATAGATACTTGTTGGTCTGCAGAAACATTGCCAATCCCAACTAAAGCTGATTTACTTTATAATCAAGCTCCTCAATTCATTCAAATTTGCGGTATGAACTATGATGGTGATCGCATTTTAGGTCGCTATATGCTTGCTGATGGTAAACGTCAAGTGCCATTTATCTGGCAAAAAGGCGAAGATGGTAAATGGTCAGTCAACTTCGTAGCTCAACGTTGCTTATTTGCAGAAGAGGTAGTAAATGGAGATATTACACTTCCTGAGCGTGAGGGTCTTACTGGTAATGATATTATTGATTATGATGTTTTCCGTCAGTCAGTTGAAACAGGTATTATTTACGACCTTTCTCCATATTCTCTCTTTGCATGGACAGGTAGCGGACGCTATATCCCTGTTTCTGCAAATATCGCTGATGAAACTAATCCAGAGATGGGTGTTTACTATGCAGCAGTGATTGATGTTGATAGAGACACTCTTGTAGTGCTTACAGCACTGCCAAATGCTGGATCTATTTCTGTAAATGACAAAGGAGAAGTGTTTGTTTATACTCCACAACTTAGCACATTCCGTGATACGTACGTAGTGTCAATTGACAAACCTACTGAGGCGACATCACTTATAGAATATACAAAACAACGTACAAACGGAGCAATTGACCTTGCGCAATATATGACATATCGTCGTGGCGGTACTGACGAAAATCCAGAAATGGTAGCTGCTGCAGGTTCTGCAATTTGGGCAAATGAAGGTAATGCATTCGTAACATTTAACTATGACGAATGGAATGAAACAAAACTTCCTCATTGCTATATGGTAAGACTTGGTGCACCAGTAGCAGTAGAAAGAGTAGAAGTAGAGCAACTTGCTGTATATCCAAATCCAACAAATGGCATAATTTACTTTGAAAACCAACTCACAGATGTTGCTATTTATGACATCACAGGTAGTCTTGTGTATTCACAATCAGTAGCAGAACAATCAATCAACCTTTCAGCTTTGAATGCGGGTACATATATTCTCACAGCTAAATCTGAAGGTGCTACTATCATTACAAAAGTAATGGTTACTCGTTAAAAATAGTAGAGACGCAATACATTGCGTCTCTTTTTTTTGTTGATTTTATTTGAGACGCAATTTATTGCGTCTCTACTTTTTTGTGACGGTTACAAAAAAATTTGCAGATATGAAAGAATTTTATTACCTTTGTACGTTTAATAAATACGAATGTTAAACCTTTAGAAAATAATACATTATGAAAAGAATTTTTACTCTATTATTCTGCTTTGCAAGCATTCTTTGCCTAAATGCGCAAACTGTGTGTAAAACAATTGCAGAAATTAAGGCTCAGCCTGATAAAACCTATATTAAATATACAGGTACTGCTAAAACAACGTTCTATAATGGACATGGTACATCATCACAAGGTCTTTTTATGGAAGACGAAACAGGTGGTATCTTGTTAAAATCATATCTTCATTCTGCTCGAACTGAAGATCCATACGGAGGTGCAAATAAAGGTTGGATTCAAGATGGTATGATAGTTACAGATATTTTTGGTACTTGGAGCAAAGGATCATCTACTTCTATGTCAGGGCTCACTACTAATGCTGATGATTTGGAAAAGGCTTCAGGTGAAATATCAGCATCAGGCGATCGATATGAAATAGTGCCTACTCGTGTCACTATGGATGAATTGGTGGCAAATCTTGCACTCTATGATGGTAAAGCTATAATAGTAACAGATGCCAATTTAACACAAGAAGGAACAAAATACTATATGAATGGTATCCCTTACTATTCAAGCAAAGTGTCAGTGAAAACTCCTGTTGCAGGTGAATTTGCAGGTATTTATGTAGGTGGTGATTATAACCGCTTTTTCCTTATGTCAGCAGAATTATCAAAACCAACTCAATTTCTTACATTCTCTGATATGTCTGCTTACTATAGAAGTGTATCCGTAGAGGCTACTGATGCCAGTGTAAAAGCACCAGTTTTGGTTAATTATGTAACTAAACTTGCTGATAATAAAACAGCAGTATTTGCTCAATATAAGGGTCTTACCGGACTTTTGAATGAGGGTATTACTATATTTGTGGAAGGTGAAACTACCGTGCAACCAGGTGATAGTATCGATGGTATTTATGGTAAATACACTGACGCTTATAAAAATAATACAAATGTTAAAGACTTTAGAGGTGCATATTTTACTCAATCTATTGATAAAACATTAAATGTTCGTAATAGTAACAATCCAGAAATAGTCAATTCAGGGGTAAATTTCTCAGACCTATTAACCAATAAGGTTTGTATGAGTTATGCGTCACAACTTATATCGTCACGTTATAGAGGTGAATTATACTCTGTAGATAATAAATATATGTTCAAAATATCGTATGAAATTAGTAATCCAGGAGAGGACTCAGATGAACTTATTGCTGTGTATGACTCTATTCGCGTTATCGGGTCTAATGGATTAGATTTAAGCAAACATATAGGAAATAACATTTTATTGTCAGGTATTTATGATGCACGAGTGATTTATACAGATGAACCAACAATTATTATTCGTGATGCAAAAGATATCCTTGTGTCATATTATTCATATAACAACATAGCAGAATTACATGCAGCAGGCGAACCTATCTCTGAAGCTGTTGTATATGGTTTGAATAATGATGTTGTTGTTACATATAAACGCACACAAGTAAATCAAGGTATAGCACAAACATATGCTTTTATTGAAGATGAAACTGGTGTTTTGGCTCTTGATTTGGCTTCTGGTAATATTGATGCTGTAGCTGGTGATAAAATTAGAGGCTTAAAAGGTGTGTATAGTGATGGTATTCGTTATGGTTTTGATAGGTATCATGCTCCTCAATATAAATTGCTTGAAGGTGTGGTGCCTGAAATTATTAGTGAAGACAATCAACCAAATATTCTCAAAGCAACTTTGAAAGAAGTTATTTGTGATACTATGAAATATTGTAGTCATATAGTGGAAATATCTAATGTGGGTGGTTCATATCGTCATTATTCAGACTTTACAGGTGAAACAGATGATTATTTTATTTATGATATGGATTCTCCTGAACTTGAAATGCATTATTCATTAGGTTCTGAAGTTGGTTCTGTTGATCCAGATGCGTTAGGTATTGATAAAATTATGGGTGAGAATTTTATTTTGACAGCATTAATGAATTTTAATTGTCTTGGTGGTTATTATGTATTCTATGCATTAAAGCTTGAAAAAGCAAACGAACCAATGGTGAATATAGATAACAACCAAATCTCTGATGTTAAAGTGTATTCTTCTAATGGAACTCTTTATATAGAAACTATAGGAGGGCAATCTCTTGAGGTATATACTGTAGCTGGACAATGTATTTATGCAACTACAAATTCATCTAATTTGACTCAAATCAATGACTTGAATGGCCCTGTTATCGTAAAAGTTAATGGCGAAGTATATAAAACAATTGTAAAATAATAATGGCTAATCAATGGGGAGGCATGATTTATGTGTCCCCATAGTATCTTATATTCACTTCTAAACAATTAAATATGAAAAAATCAAATCTATTCTTTAAAGGGTTGCTCGCGCTTGTAGCACTCTTTATCTCTATTTCATCTGTGTCAGCCTACACAACAGTGAAATCATTGGCTGACCTTAAAAAACTATCTGATGGTACTATGGTTATCTTCGAAGGTGAAGCAATGACAACTATGCACTTATCTCGTAATAATAGTCCTGTGCCAGGTATCTTCATCCAAGACAACAATGGCGAGGCCTTGTTCTTGAAACACCAATACTTAATGGCAACTAACACTTGGTTCTCTGACCCTACTTATAATGGTTATAAAATGAACCAAGGTGGTACAGTTGTAACTTCATTCTCAGGTAAATTCCGAAAAGGAACAACTACAATGCCTGATTATATCGAATTTACTGATGAAGATATGGAATATATCGAATCAGGTTCGACTGACAATCCAATTCCATATAAAGAACTTACAGTAGATGAATTGCTCGCAAATCCAGCAAAATATGAATATAATGTTGTTAAAATCACATCTGAAGTAACTAAAAAAGGTTCAGGATTATATGCAACATCTTTCTCTTTTGCTAATGCAACAAGCGAAATGAAAATTCACCTCAGTGCACAACTCGAAGGCCGTCAATTCCCAGCTGGTGGTACTTTCTATGGCTTGTGTGATAAATATGCAGGTAATTATCAATTCCTTGTTCTCGACCGCTATCATATCGAACCTACAGCATTCTTTAATATTGTCGATTTGTATAATTTCGTGGATGATAAAAACAAATTAGCTGTTAGCAATGTAGAACTCGAAATCAAAGAAGCTGCTCTTGTCAATTATTTTGCAAGTATGCCAATGAATAAAAACTATTATATTCAATCTACTTGTAACGGACAAACTGCTGCTTTGTGTGTTTCTGTGGCTTCTCGTAATAATGTTTTAGGCGTTACTGCAGGCGATAGTATCAAAGGTCTTAAAGGTTTTTATTCAAAACTTGCAGTTGAAAATGGACTCTATAAAGGTTCTATGTTCCGTATTCAAGAAATTAACCTAGATAAGATACAAACTATCAATTCAGGTAATCATATTGATTGGCAAGAACAAAAAGTTTATAATATTCTCGAAACTCCTTCAATGTTTGAATCTCGTCTTCTTTCGTTGCCTGTTGGAACATTCAAAAATGTAAATTTCGTTGAAAATGGTGTTACTGTAGAGCGTATTGCCTTTGTTCAATATGATGGAGATCTTCGTAAAGAATACGACACAATCCGCGTTCAAATGGCAGGTGGTAAAGACCTAACTCCTTATTTGAATAAACAATATGCAATTATGGGTATCCTCGACCTTTCTGAAGCAATTGCGGCTGGATATCCAACAATCCTTCTCCGTGACGAAAACGACTTGATTGGTGACGTAGAGTTTGAGAGCATTGGTGCAATGCTTGCAGCAGGTAAACCTCTTTCTACTAAAGTTACTTATTCAATCAAAAATCCAGTATTAGTTACATATAAATACTATTCTGCAAATACTCAAGGTGATAATGAACACATGTGTGGTTTATATCTCCAAGATGCAACTGGTGCAATCCTTTATAAAACAGGACAACCTGTTGAGGGTGTAGTAGAAGGCGACTCTATTACTGGAGTAAAAGGTTCTCTTCAATATGAAGATAATATTCCTGGACGTCAAGAACACTATCTTAAAGCACAAGCAACAACTCCTCTTACTGTAAAAAATAGTGGAAATAAACTTGTTCCAGTGAGCGTAACTCTCGATCAAGTAGTTAATGACCCTATGAACTATGCTTCTCGTTTGATAAAAATAGAAAATCTTGAAAAAACTATAAAATTCGGTTTCTCACAAGGTTATCCATACGAAACAGAATTTATTTATCAAAACGGAGCTACAATGAATGTTTTATGGAACAAACTCTATGAAAACATGTCTGTTATTGGTGTTGTTGAATATGGTATTATGGGTTATGGACTTACAATTTTCCCAATCGAGGTGAAAAATACAACAAAAGCATTTGATGGAACATGTAGCCGTATCAGAGATATTAAAAGCTTATCATCAGGTACAGAGTTTACTTATGTAGGTAATGCAACAACAACATTTACTGATTACGAAAATGGTATTCTTATCCAAGATTATACAGGCGGTATTCTTCTTAAAAATGCAAAACTTGGAGATAAAGGTACTTCAAAAATTAAGTCGGGAATGGTGATTACTAATATTAAAGGTAAATATACTCCTGCATCGGGTGATATTCTAGCTTCTATTGAAATTGCTGATACAGATATTAATAATATTACAATCAAAAATTCAAATGCAGGTTTCGAATGTAAAATGACAGATGCAAATGTGTTGAAATATTTCTATGGCAAATATTATGTAGGTGAAGCTCTTGCATTCCGCGGTCAAGAAATTGCAGCAAATGGAGATGGTACTTATACTATTTACTTTAGATATTATGAATCAGGTAGCGAAGTAGAAACAGTTGTAGAACTTCCTGCAGTTGCCAAAGGTAATATCGATATAACTAAAGGTGAACTCGTTGGTTATGCTCGTAAATTCAATGGCGTATTGACATTTGTTATCGTTGGAGATGAAATTCCAGAAAAACCTGTAGATGTTGAAGAGGTAGTTATTGCTCGTGACGTATTCATGTCAGCTACAGGCGAATTGTTTGCACCTGAAGCAACCGCAATTATGGTTTATGATATTAATGGTAGAGTAGTTGCAACAACAGAATCTTCTCAACTTAATATCTCTTCGTTGAATAGAGGTGTTTATTTAGTTCGTTCTGTTTATTGTGATGGTGCAATTCAAACAACAAAAGTTATTCGTTAATATTTAATTGTAGAGACGCAAAGTTTTGCGTCTCTTTTTTTTGATTTTATTGGAGACGCAATTTATTGCGTCTCTACTTTTTTGTAAATTAACAAAAATTATGAATTATAAATTATGAATTATCAATTAAAATCACTAACTTAGCATTTTATTTTGGATAGGTATATTTTGTAATGGGATTATTTAAGAAAATTATAGCAGGAGGGCTTGGTTGGGCTTTTGGAGGTCCTATTGGTGCAATTATAGGAGTAGCACTATCATCTTTATTTGATAGTGATAACTCGTTTGAGTATCAGAAGGTTGAGGAGAAACGTCACTCTTACAATTCTACTCGTGGGGCAAATGATTTTCAAGTAGTATTGCTTGTGTTGATGGCTGCCGTGGTGAAGGCAGATGGTAAGGTGGTGAAAGATGAATTGTCGGTTGTGAAACGTTTTTTAATCCAAAATTATGGCGAAGAAAGCGCTCGTGAAGCTTGGCAAGTTTTGAATCAGTTGTTGAAACAAGATATTGATGTTGCAAGTGTTGCTACTCAGTGTGGATTGAATTTGAATTATAGTATTCGTCTTCAGTTGCTTAATATGTTGTTTAGTGTAGCAGCTGGTGATGGAGTGGTGAATGATACCGAAGTTGCTGTAATTAAAACTATTGCACATTATATGCGTGTAACAGAAGCCGATTTAGCTTCTATTGCTGCAATGTTTACTAAACAATCTAATCCCGATTGGGCATATCAAGTGCTTGAACTTGAATCTAATTGCACAGATGAAGATATTAAAAAGGCATATCGTCGTATGGCAATGAAATATCATCCCGATAAAGTGAATTCGTTAGGTGAAGAGGTGCGACAAAATGCGACAGAGAAGTTCCGTAAAGTGAAAGAGGCGTATGATTATTTAAAACAACAGAGGGGAATTTAGGAAGTTGAAAGTTGAAAGTTGAAAGTTGAAAGTTGAAAGTTGAAAGTTGAAAGTTGAAATAAAATCTATTTAGCTTAATGAAAAAAATATTAACAATATTGACCCTTGTTTTTTTGCTTGTGCCATTACATGCAAAAAAAGATAAGAAATTAGAGGCAGACCAATCCTTTGATGCGATGAAGCATGTTGAAATATATAATAGTGTGTTGCGTGAGTTGGAGATAAATTATGTCGATACATTGAAACATGACAAATTACTCAAACTCTCGCTCGACCGTATGCTTTATGGACTTGATCCCTATACTTCGTATATTCCAGCATCAGATGAAGAGACGCTCAAACGTCTTCGTTCAGGACAATATGGAGGTATTGGTTCTATAATTACGCTTGTCGATAATAAGCCATATCTTTCAGAGCCATATTATGGGATGCCTGCACAAGCTAATGGATTGCGAGCTGGAGATGAGATACTTGAAATAGATGGAGAAAAATGCGAAGGTAAGTCAATATCAGAAGTTAGCGATATGCTTCGTGGTAAACCTCATACCGAGATAGTTGTTAAAGTACGACGTGAAGGAGAAAAGAAAATAATTAAGAAGACATTTTTGCGCGATATAATCCAAATGCCAACAGTGCCTTATTATGCAGAAGTGGCTGATGGTGTGGGGTATATTGTTATCCTCGATTTTATTGATAGAACAGCTGCTGATTTTGAGAAAGCATTAGCAGAGTTGGTGGAAAAACATAATATCAACAAGCTAATTATTGATTTGCGTAGTAATGGTGGTGGTTTAGTTGGTCAGGCTGTAGATATAGCTTCTTTGTTTGTGCCAAAAGGCACCGAGATAGTTTCGATGAAAGGGCGTCATCAAAGTAATAATACAAGTTACAAAACTAAGCGCGACCCGCTTTATCCTAACATGGAATTGTTGTTTTTGGTTGATGGTAATACCGCTTCGTCGTCGGAAATACTTTCGGGAGCAATGCAAGATTTAGATAGAGCATTTGTGCTTGGCGAACGTACATTCGGTAAAGGATTAGTGCAAAATGTGCGTGAATTGCCATACGATAGTTATTTAAAAGTAACAACAGCAAAATATTATCTTCCATCAGGTCGATGTGTTCAAGCAGTAGATTATGCCAATCGTCAAAATGGCACTACTCGTGTAATCCCTGATAGTCTTACAAAAGAGTTCCGTACTATCAAGGGGCGCATTGTGCGTGATGGCGGAGGTGTAATGCCTGATTCTGTTATTACAGAAGATATTACCTACAATATATCGCATTATTTATATTTGAAACATATCTATTTTAAATACGTAAATCGTTTTGTCAGTCAGCATCCTACAATTGCATCTGCCGATAAATTCACATTGACAGATGAAGAATATGCTGATTTTTGTACTTTTGTTAAAGAGTCAGGTTTTACTTATCAACTCGAAAGTAATCGTTATTTGCAAGAGTTACAAGATATGGTAAAGATGGAGGGTTATGATGAGTTGACAAAGGATTTGTTTAACCAATTATCAGAGCAATTAAAACCTAATGTTGAGAATGATTTACTTCGTTTTCGTGGAGACATACAAGAGATGTTAGAATTGGAGATAGTGAAACGCTATTATTACCAAAAAGGAGCAATAGAGTATGGACTCCGCACCGACAACTGGCTCAAAACAGCAATAGAAATAATTAAAAGACACGAGACACAAGACACGAGACACAAGACATTTTAGTCTCGCATCTCGTGTCTAATATCTAATATCTAAAAAATATATGAAACAACTTGAAGAACTTTTTGTTCAGTACAAGCATTCTGCTCCTAAAAGTATAGAGGAGTTGCCTTCTTCTGGCTCAAATCGTCGTTATTTTCGTTTGACTGCTGATGACGATTCAACTATTATTGGCGTTATGGGTACGTCGGAAGATGAGAATGTAGCCTTTGTTAAAATAGCAGAACATTTTCTCCGTCAAGGACTTCCTGTGCCTGAAGTATATGGAATGTCTGAGGATAAAAAATTCTATATACAACAAGACCTCGGTGATAATATTCTCTTTAAAATGACAGAGAAAGGTCGTACTTGTGGTTCTTTCAATGAGGAAGAACGTGAAATGTTGCGTAAAACAATGGCAAAACTTCCTGCACTTCAATTTCTTGGTGCAGAAGGACTTGATTTCAATGTTTGCTATCCTCAACCTGAGTTTGACGAACGAATGATTTCATTTGACCTCAACTACTTTAAATATTGTTTCCTTAAAGCAACAGGTATTGAGTTCTCTGAAATCAAACTTGAAGATGATTTCCGTCGTATGAGCGACATTCTTATGCGTAGCACATCGGCTACATTCCTTTACCGTGATTTCCAGTCGCGTAATGTGATGTTCTATAATAACGAACCTTATTTTATTGATTTTCAAGGTGGTCGTAAAGGACCTATCTACTACGACGTGGCATCATTTGTATGGCAAGCTAAGGCAAATTATTCAGAGGAGTTGCGCGAAGAATTGCTCAAAACCTATCTCGACGCACTTCGTCAGTATATGCCTGTTGATGAAACTTATTTCCGTCAACAATTGCGCCATTTCGTATTGTTCCGTACTTTGCAAGTGCTTGGAGCTTATGGTTTTAGGGGCTATTTCGAAAAGAAACCTCACTTCCTTCAATCAGTGCCATACGCAATGGATAATCTTCGTCGTTTGTTGCGTGAGCCATTCAAAGAATATCCATATCTTTCGCAGATACTTAATGAATTGACACAGATGCGCCAGTTCTATGAGATGACACCAGAACGCAAACTTCAAGTAAAAATCTATAGTTTTGCGTATAAAAAAGGTATTCCAAACGATATGACAGGTAATGGTGGTGGTTATGTTTTCGACTGCCGTGCTATCAACAATCCTGGTAAATATGAGCATTATAAACACTTTACTGGCCTTGATAAAGAGGTAATTAAATTCCTTGAAGATGATGGCGAGGTATTTAAATTCTTAGATAATGCTTACCAACTTGTAGATGCTCATGTACAACGTTTTATCGAACGCAAATTTACTAACCTCATGGTAAGTTTCGGCTGTACTGGCGGTCAACACCGTTCAGTTTATTGCGCTGAACGCCTTGCTGAGCATTTAAGTAAGAAGTTTGATATAAAAATCAAAATAATCCACCGCGAACAAGACATCGAAAAAGAACTCTAAATTAGTTATTAGTGTTTAGTTATTAACGATAAAATATACACTATACACTATACACTATACACTATACACTATTAACTAATCATTATCCACTATTCATTACTAACTACTAATTACTCATTAAATAAAATGTCCCCCGAAGGAGAAATACAAGCGTTTATATTTGCAGCGGGTTTAGGTACTCGCCTCAGACCTATTACCGATACAATGCCGAAGGCATTAGTTCCAATCGCAGGTCGTCCATTGATAGAGCATGTAATCGAATCATTGCAATGTCAAGGAGTTAACGATTTTATCGTCAATGTTCATCACTTTGCTGAACAAGTAGAAGAATATCTTACTGAACGTAGCGATTTCGGCTCATTGGTTATATCCGACGAGCGCGATTTGTTGCGTGAGACAGGTGGTGCAATCAAGCATGCCGAGCCTTTATTTAATGGCAACCCATTTGTTGTGCATAACGTTGATATTATAAGTAATGTGGATTTGCAAAATCTTTTGTCAATGCACAAAGATACCTCTTTGGCAACATTGTTAGTAAGCGATCGCAAAACACAACGTTATCTATTATTTAACGATGAGATGCGACTCGTAGGTTGGACCAATATTGCTACAGGCGAAGTCAAATCACCATATAAAGACTTGGATGTCAATGCATGTCGCAAATATGCCTTTTCAGGTATTCATATTATTGAACCACGCATTTGTGAATTGATGACCAATTGGCCCGACAAATTTTCAATCATAGATTTCTATCTCGACGTATTAGCCGAGCAAGAGATATATGGTGTAGTACAAGACAACCTTCGTATGATAGATGTAGGCAAACTCAACTCTCTCGATGATGCCGAAAAACTCCTTGATGAACTAAAAGATTAAATTCTCAACTCTCAACTCTCAACTCTCAACTTTCAATTTTCAACTTCAATGATTGATACCCATTCACATATTTACGACCCTGATTTTGATTCTGACCGAGTAGAAGTCGTTAATCGTGCAATAGAGGCAGGAGTAGAAAAGGTACTTTTGGCAAATGTTGATACATCAACCATCGAACAAATGCTACAATGCCATAGTCAATACCCTGATTTTACATCTATGGCAATGGGGCTACATCCAACCAGCGTAAAAGAAGATTGGCAGTTAGAGTTGCGAAACGTAGAGGATGCTTTGCGTGCAGGAGATAAGTATCATGCAATAGGCGAGATAGGTCTTGATTTGTATTGGGATAAAACATTTATTGCTGAACAAGAGAAAGCTCTTGAACAACAATTAGATTGGGCTATTTCACTCGATTTACCTGTTATATTACACATTCGAAAAGCACATGCCGAAACCTTCAAAGTTCTCAACAAATTTAAAGGTAAAACAATTCGTGGCGTATTTCATTGCTTTGGAGGTGGAGTAGAGGAGGCACGTAAAGCCGTAGATATGGGTTTTTTGCTTGGAATAGGAGGTGTAGTTACATACAAAAATTCAAATTTAGGCGAGATAATTGCGCCAATCGGAATCAACCATATTCTTCTTGAAACCGATGCTCCATACCTCTCGCCAGTCCCTAATCGAGGTAAACGAAATGAACCGTCTAATTTGGTCTATGTGAGAGACCATTTAGGATTAATTTTTCATAAAAATCCTCAAAAAGTTGACGAAATAACAACCAAAAATGCACGTCAATTATTTAATTTTGATTAAAAATATAGATCAAAAAGATAAAAAAAAAGTGAATTAGTGAGAAATTTATTTTGCTTTTCGTTGAAAATCAATGTTTTTGGTAAGCAATAAAAAAATAGATAAAAAAAAACTAAAAATTAGTGATTAATTCATGATTTTTTGCTAATTTGCAACCGATTTTGGAGCATTGCATAATATAGACTTATTGTGCACGTTTTGATGTAAAAAAATCAAACCTTAGACATAAAATAATTAACTAAATACTAACTTAAAAAAACAAAAAACAACAATGAAAAAATTCTTTGCAATGATGACTGTTGTAGCATTCCTTGGTTTTGGTGCTACAAACGTTATGGCTCAAGAAGCTGAGGCTCCTGTAGCAAATGACACAACAACTGAAGTAGTTGCTCCTGAAGCAGCTGTTGAAGAAGCAGCTGTAGTAGAAGAAGTAGCTGCTGCAACTGAAGAACAATCTATGTACCAAGTTCTCAAAAT
>JAEIGA010010503.1_pt1 | contig 14034 bp, 13 predicted proteins | sample 9270691 | NCBI WGS metagenome assembly JAEIGA01 (sample SAMN17057246, study PRJNA624740) | gut metagenome | biome: biome; isolation source: fecal sample | host: Bos grunniens | place: China: Xizang | collected 2019 | reverse complement strand
GATTTCACGGGGCACCAGCGAACCGATGGCCATGGCCACACGCTCCTTGCTGCAGTTGCAGCCGTAATGCACGGGGCTTTCGTCCAGCACTTCCACCTCGAAGCCTTCCAGCGCACGGCGGCACATTTCTTCCGCCGTCATGCCCTTGGCCATCATGGTCGTAACCGGCTCCAGCGTAGCCAGCGTCTTCTCCAGCTTGTCAATGGCATCCTCCGTAGCGGTAGGCAGCAGCTGGATCAGCAGACCGCCGGCCAGTACCACGTCGTGGCCATCTTTTTCCGTCAGCACACCCAGCGCACACACGGTGGGGGTCTGCTGGCTGCGTGCATAATACTCCGTCAGGTCCTCGGCAATTTCACCGGACACCAGTTCAATCTGGCCGGTATAAGGCTGACCGGAGCCGAAATCGCGCACTACATTCAGCACACCATTCTTACCCACGGCGGTGCCTACATCCAGCTTACCCCGGGCATTCAGCGGCAGTTCCACCTGCGGATGCTCGGCATAACCGCGGACATTGCCCTGATTGTCTGCTACGGCAATCAGCGACCCCAGCGGTCCACGGCCGTTGATACGGAGCGTCACCGAAGCCTTGCTGCTTTTCAGCACACTGCCCATCAGCAGTGCACCGGTCATCAGACGGCCCAGTGCCGCAGAACCCACGGCGGACATATTGTGCAGACGCTGCATGGTCTGAATGGTCATGGTCGAATCCACCGCCATGGCCGTTACGGTACCGTCGGTGGTAATACAACGAACGAGATGATCTCGCTGAGACATGATATTGTTCCTCTTTTCTGTTGGTCTGTCGATAATTTATTCAGCCTTCGGCTTGCGCGCTGCCCAGAGCCAACGCTCGCAGTCCTTTTCCGGACTGCACAGCGTGTGGGCATCGCAGTATTCCTGCACTTCCAGCCCGGCTTCCTCCAGCCATGCTTTCAGTTCTTCGGCGGTATAAGCCCGCTCACGGAATCGCTCCGAGCTGCGGCTGTACAGTCTTCCCTGCCGGGCAAAGAAATCCAGCTGAATCTGCACCGTCCGTTCATCGGGCTGCAGCTCGTTCTGCCATACGCAGAATACCTGCTCCGTTTCCATGACGATGGTTTCATTGCCCAGAATGTATTTGTGCTTGTACGGGGTGTTCACATCGAACAGAAACATGCCGCCCGGTTCCATAAACAGCGACACCCGGCGGAAAGTTTCCTTTACATCCGCCGGACGTGTCATGTGATTGATGCTGTCCAGCGTACAGAACGCCGCCTCAATGGTGCCGTACAGGTCCAGTTTCTGCATCTTCTGGCACAGAAACAGGATATTCTCCCCGGCTTCCATGGCTTTCTGCTGGGCTTCTGCCAGCATGGCCGGCGAACCATCCACACCGATGGGTTCAAAACCCCGGCGTGCCAGTTCCAAGGTCATGCTTCCGGTACCGCAAGCCAGATCCAACACCAGCTTCGGCTTCGCACCGTACTTGTCCAGCAGTTCGCATAAGCGGTCACACCGCTGTGCATACCCCACATTCCGGGTCAACCCGTCGTAATATGCCGCAAAAACGTCATAACTGCTCATGACTGCTCGTCATCCTCCAATCGCTGAAAGATTTTCGTGTAGCCATCGCATCCATAGGTCAGCGAACGGTTCACCCGGCTGATGGTTGCCGTACTGGCGCCGGTTTCATTTCCGATTTCTTTATATACCCGCTTGTCGCTGAGCATTTTGGCCACGACCAGACGCTGAGACATTGCTTTCAGCTCCGGCACCGTACACAAATCCTCAAAAAAAGCGGCACATTCTTCCATATTCTCCAACTTCAGCACAGCACGATATAAAAACTCCACCGAGGAGGTATTCAGCTTTCTGTTCATAAATTGCTTGCCCTGCCCTTTCAATCCGGAAAAAATTCATTGCTCGGCTCTTTTGCATTTTAACGCTTTAGAACATTAAAATTTTAGCACACGAAATTGAAAAAGTAAAGCCCTAAAAATATTTATTCTTCGTCGCTGCAGGCCGCTTCGATGGCCGCCAGAATTTCCGGCGTTCCGGCACCGCTGACGGCAGAGAACGGAATGACCAGCGGAATCCGCTCCAGACGCTGCAAGGCGTTGAAGTAGTCCATCTGCTTCTTGTATTCCGTTTTATTCAGCTTGTCCGCCTTGGTCAGTACGACCATATACGGGAATCCGGTCTGCTGCAGGTAATGAATCATGTCCAGATCGTCTGCAGAGGGCTTATGACGCATATCCACCAGCTGAACCACCAGCCGCACATCCCGGTCATCGTTGAAATAGCCTTCCATCAGCTCCGACCAGCGGAGTCGCTCCGCCTGGGACACCTTTGCATAACCGTAACCGGGCAGGTCCACGAAACGCACCTCGTCTACCCGATAAAAGTTGATGGTCGCCGTCTTGCCGGGGGTGGCACTGGTCCGGGCCAAAGCTTTGCGGTTCACCAGTTTATTGATGAGGGATGACTTACCCACATTGGACTTGCCGGAAATCGCTACTTCCGGATATTCCGACGGCAGCAGCTGCTTGGACAGACCGGCCGCCGCTTCAAAAAATGCATTGGAAATCTTCATACTGCACTCACTTTCCCTCATTCTGCGGCGCACCCACGGGATGGACCAGTGCCGTCTGCAGCACCTGCAGGATGGATTCTACCGGCACAAATTCCAGTCCGGCCTTTACAGCCTCATCCACCTCGGCCACATGGGGCGCATTGCCCTTGGGAATGAGGACGGTTTTCATTTTGTGGGTGTATGCGGCCATGGCTTTCTCACGCAGACCGCCGATGGGAAGCACCCGGCCGCGCAGGGTCACTTCGCCGGTCATGGCGACATCGCCGCGCACCGGATTGTCCGTCAATGCCGACACCAGTGCCGTCGTCAGCGTCACACCGGCCGAAGGGCCGTCCTTCGGTACGGCACCTTCCGGCACATGAATGTGAATGTCCAGCTTCTTGTAGAACTCACCGTCAATGGACAGCTTCGGTGCCAGTGTACGCACACAGCTGATGGCAATCCGGGCGGATTCCTTCATCACATCACCCAGCGAACCGGTCAGTTCCAGCTTGCCGGTACCTTCCATCAGGGCGACTTCCACCTGCAGCATTTCGCCGCCTACCGCAGTCCATGCCAGACCGTTGCAGACACCGACCTGATCCACTGTATTCAAATCATCCGGGGTAAACAGGGCCGGACCCAGCATCGGTTCCAGTTCTTCCATGCCGATTTTGACGGTTTTCGTCTCACCGGAAACGATTTTCCGGGCAGCCTTGCGGCACAGCGAGCCCAGCATCCGCTCCAGATTACGCACACCGGCCTCCCGGGTGTAGCCGTCAATCAGTCCGCGCAGGGCTTCCTCCGACAGTTTTACTCGGCGGCGGTCCAGACCGTTTTTCTTCAGCTGATTGGGGTACAGGTGTTCCAGTGCGATATGCACTTTTTCCTCCAACGTATAGCCGGGAATGCGGATGACCTCCATACGATCGCGCAGCGGACCGGGGATTGCACCTTCGTCGTTGGCCGTCGTGATGAACAGCGCGCGGCTCAGGTCGAAAGGCAGGTCAATATAATGGTCATGGAACGACACATTCTGCTCCGGGTCCAGCACTTCCAGCAGTGCGGAAGCCGGATCGCCCCGGAAATCGCCGCCCAGCTTGTCGATTTCATCCAGCAAAATCAGGGGATTCATACTTCCGGCCTGCTTGACCGCCGCCATGATACGTCCCGGCATTGCGCCGATGTACGTCTTGCGATGACCGCGGATTTCTGCTTCGTCATGGACACCGCCCAGCGACACCCGGACGTATTTGCGGTTCATCGCCTGTGCCACGGACCGGGCAATGGAGGTCTTGCCCACACCAGGCGGACCCACCAGACAGAGAATCTGTCCCCGGACATCCGGCTGCAGCTGACGTACCGCCAGCAGTTCCAGAATCCGTTCCTTGACCTTTTTCAGGCCGTAGTGATCCCGGTCCAGAATTTTTTCTGCCGCCGCGACATCAATGCGGTCGGTAGTAGTCACATTCCACGGCAGCGCAATGCAAGTATCCAGATATGTCCGGACCACCGTCGCCTCATGCGATCCGAACGGCATCCGGCTGAGTTTTGCACACTCTTTCAGCAGCATCTCCGCATTTTCATCAGACAACGCCAGCATTTCAATGCGCTTACGGTATTCCTCCGCCTCGGCCGCCGGAGAATCACCGTCGCCCAGTTCCTCGGAAATGATTTTAATCTGCTCGCGCAGATAGTATTCCCGCTGGTTTTTGTCCATCTGCTTTTTGACCCGGTCCTGAATCTCGTTTTCGGTCCGTATCAGCTCGATTTCACTTTCCATGAACGCGATGAGCATCTGCAGTCTGCGCTCAGCACACCGTTCGTCCAGCACTTCCTGTGCCATTTCCGGTTCCATGGGCAGATTCTGCGCCAGATAGTCCGCCAGCCGGTTGGGATCGGTGGTACGGCGCACCTTCTGATAGCCCTCGGCCTCGGACAGAGCAGCTTCCATGTGAAACCGGTCAAAGCAGTTGATGGCCAGCCGCATCATGGCGCGGCACTGCTGGTCGTATTCCTCCACATAGCAGGGCTCCGTCACCACATCCACCCGGAAACAGGGGTTTTCCTGAAGCACTTCCGTCACTCTGGCACGGGCGATGCAGTCTGTCACTACACGGATGATGTCCTTGCTGACACGCACCATCTGCACCACATGGGCGATCACACCCACGCGGTAAAAACTGTTATGTTCAAAAGAGGGATCGTCCTCATCCATACTGCACTGGGACAGCAGGAAAATGGGCGATGCTTTTTCCATTGCCTGATTCAGCGCAATAATGGTTTTTCGTCTGCCGGCTTCGAAGTGAAACACGTTGCCCGGGAAGGCCACCAGTCCCCGCAGGGGAATCATCGGCAGGCTTTTGAATTCTTTGTTGTCTTCCATCGTCATAAAGTAACCTTTCCGTATGATACTGCAAAGCGAGCAATCCGCCCGGTTTCCCGTGCAGACTACCCGCATCCTTCACATTGTTCGTTTCATCAGGTAGCCGAAATCTTGCGGCCGCGCTTTTTTGCGCTGCTGCTCTCTGCGGGCAGCTGACGTTCGGGATCCCGGGTCAGCTGTGCCGCAGCACCATCGGTCACACATTCTTCAGTAATCGTCACCCGGACGATCGTGGGGTCAGAGGGCACGGTATACATCACAGGTGTCAGCGTCTCCTCCATAATGGAGCGCAGACCACGGGCACCGGTGCGCCGTTCCAGCGCACGCCGGGCCACTGCACGCAGGGCTTCCGGAGTGTATTCCAGCTCCACATGATCCAGTGCAAACAGCTTATGATACTGCTTGAAAATGGCGTTCTTCGGTTCGCACAGGATGTTCACCAGTGCATCCTCATCCAGACCATTCAGCGCAGTAATGACCGGCAGACGACCAACCAGCTCCGGAATCAGGCCAAATTTCACCAGATCGTGGGGCGTCACATCGTGCATCCACGAAATGGAATCCAGCTCCTGCTGGCTGTACACCTCCGCACCAAAGCCCAGACCGGACTGCTTGGTGCGCCGGGACACCACTTTTTCCAGTCCGTCAAATGCACCGCCGCAAATGAACAGAATATTGGTGGTGTTGATGGGAATATGCTCCTGCTGGGGATGCTTGCGGCCGCCGGTGGGCGGCACGTTGGCGGTGGTTCCTTCCAGAATCTTCAGCAGTGCCTGCTGTACGCCTTCGCCGCTGACATCACGGGTAATGGACGCATTTTCCGACTTGCGGGCAATCTTGTCGATTTCATCCACATAGATGATGCCGCGTTCCGCCCGGGCAATCGCTTCTTCATTGACCGGATGCTTCACCGGATAATCCGCATCAAAACCCGATGCCTGAATGAGCCGGAGCAGAATGTTTTCCACGTCCTCACCCACGTAACCGGCCTCGGTCAGCGTCGTAGCATCCGCAATGGCAAACGGCACATCCAGTGCTTTGGCCAGCGTCTGCGCCAGAAACGTCTTGCCTACGCCGGTGGGGCCCAGCAGCAGCACATTGCTTTTCTGCAGTTCCACGTCGTTGTCACCCAAGCTGTTGATCCGCTTGTAGTGATTGTAGACCGCCACAGCCAATGCGATCTTGGCATCGTCCTGCCCGACCACATATTCGTCCAGCTGCGCCTTGATTTCCTGCGGTTTCAGCAAGGTCAGGGGCTCATCCTCATTCTTTTTGCGCCGGGAAGCAGGTACACCGTACCCCTCTTCCATGATTTCCTGACACAGGGTCACACATTCGTTGCAGATGTGTACCCCCGGACCGGCGACCATGATGCGCACCTGATCCTGCGTTTTGCCGCAGAATGAGCAGCAGGCGACCCGCTCTTTGTTTTCATCGTTACGGGACATGAAGATGACCCTTCCTTCCTTGTGTCAAAACTTATCGGTTGGTAATGACCCGGTCCACCAGACCATATTCTGCAGCTTCCTGCGCCGTCATGAAATTATCACGGTCGGTATCGCGCTCGATGGTCTCCAGCGGTTTGCCGGTATTGGCGGCCAGAATCCGGTTGAGCCGGTCCTTGACCCGCAGGATGTGCTCGGCCTGGATCTTGATGTCGCTGGCCTGACCCTGCGTGCCGCCCAGCGGCTGATGGATCATAATCTCACTGTTGGGCAGTGCGTAACGCTTGCCCTTGGCACCGCTGGACAGCAAAAATGCGCCCATGCTGGCTGCCATGCCCATGCAGATGGTGGACACGTCGCACTTGATATACTGCATGGTATCGTAAATAGCCATGCCGGCCGTCACCGAGCCGCCGGGGCTGTTGATATACAGGCTGATGTCCTTGGTGGGATCCTGTCCCTCCAGATACAGCAGCTGCGCTACCACCAGACTGGCAGATACATCGTTGACTTCTTCGCACAGCATGATAATGCGGTCGTTCAGCAGACGGGAATAAATGTCGTAGGAACGCTCGCCCCGGTTGGTCTGCTCGACCACAACAGGAACCAGACTCATGATTTACGCCTCCTGTCGATTTATCTTTGTTACAAAAAACACTGCCCGACAGACCACACCGCAAGGAGGCAGCGGGTCTGCCGGCAGGTTCTTATTCAATATGTGCCGGCCTTCCCATACTTATGCAGGGAAAGCCAAATTTTGTGTGTCGGGGATACTTATTCTGCAACAGCAGCAGACTCCACAACCAGATTCATGGCCTTCTCTACAGCCACATCCAGTGCCAGGTCTTCCTCTGCAATCATAACCTTGACCTTCTCCACGTCCATCTTGTAGGACTCGGCGATCTTGGCATATTCGGCATTCAGCTCGTCAGCGGTGGGCACGATGGCTTCCACAGCAGCGATCTTCTCCAGAGCCAGACGCAGCTTCACCTGACGCTCAGCCTGCGGACGGAAGGAAGCGCGCATGCCATCCTCGTCCATACCGGTGTACTGCAGGTAGGACTTGATGTCCAGGCCCTGAGAGGACAGGCGGTAGCTGAAATCATTGATGCTGTTGTCCACAGCCTGCTCGAACATCACTTCCGGAATCTCGGCGGTGGTGTTGTCGATCAGCTTGTCGATGATCTGGTTCTTCAGATCGTCTTCTGCCTCAGCAGCCTTGCGGTCGCCGATGGTCTTCTTCAGGTCAGCCTTGTACTCGTCCAGCGTGTCGAACTCGCTGACATCCTTGGCCAGTTCGTCGTCCAGCTCGGGCAGCTCGCGTGCCTTCAGTTCGTGCAGAACCACCTTGAAGGTAGCGTCCTTGCCAGCCAGCTCAGCAGCCTGATACTCGGTGGGGAAGGTAACGTTCACGTCGAATGCATCGTTTACGTTGTGGCCAACGATCTGCTCCTCGAAGCCGGGGATGAACTGACCGGAGCCCAGCGTCAGGCTGTAGCTGTCGCCCTTACCGCCGGGGAATGCAACGCCGTCCACGAAGCCTTCGAAATCGATCACAGCAACGTCGTCCATTTCAGCAGCACGATCCTCAACCGTCACCAGACGGGAGTTGCGCATCTGCACGCGCTTCAGTTCTTCGTTGATGTCCTCGTCAGACACTTCGGCAGACATCTTGGTCACTTCCAGACCCTTGTAAGCGGAAACGGTCACTTCGGGCTTTACAACGACCTTCACCTTGAAGACCACACCGTCAGCACCGATGGATTCCACAGACATTTCCTCGGTCATTACTTCCACCACAGCCAGCTTGGACTCGTTGATGGCTTCGGTCACAGCAGCGGGATATACCTCGCGCAGAGCCTCATCGTAGAATACTTCCTTGCCGTAGATCTTCTCGATCATGGCGCGGGGGGCCTTGCCCTTACGGAAGCCGGGCAGAGCGATGTTCTTGACTTCCTTGCGGTATGCAGTGTTCAGTGCAGCAGCAAAGGTCTTGGCATCGACTTCGATGACCAGCTCGTGAATATTGGTTTCAACGGAATTGTTGGATTTCAGACTCATTGTTCGTTCCTCCTGATTTTGACATGGTGATACACAGTAAAGAATTATAACACAAGTTATTTCATTTTTCTACCCCTGAATGAAAATTTTCTAAAAACTTTCGCCGAAAAACAGGGGATTATCGCACCCGAATCGGGGTGAAATTCACAGCATCGCAGGAAATCAGTTTAAATGTAATGCCGTCAATCTGCTGCTGTACCGCACGACGGATGGAGGGTCCATGCAGATGCCCGTAGTAGCACCGGGTGATGCCCTGTTCACGCAGGACCTGCATCAGTTCGGTACATTCCGCACCGTTGACCACCGGCGGATAGTGCAGGAATACCACCGGTTCCTTTCCGGTGGCCTTCGCCGCCTCGATGGATGTCCGCAGACGTCCCACTTCGCGCATCAGCACTTTCTTGTCGGTGTCCGGTTCCGCATCGAAGAACCAGCCGCGCGTACCGCAGACCGCAAACTCGCCGCAGACCTCCGTTGTATTATGGATGAACGACAGCGTTGTAAAGCCCTGTTCGTCCAGATAGGTATCCATTTTCTTCCGGGTCGTCCACCAGTAATCGTGGTTGCCCTTCATCAGCAATTTCCGGCCGGGCAGCCGGTCCAGAAAAGCAAAGTCAGCTCTGCAGTCGGTCAGCTTCATTGCCCACGACACATCTCCTGCAATCACCACCGTATCTTCCGGTGTGACGACCGCACGCCAGTTTTTCTCCAGCCGGCCCACATAGTCCTGCCAGCCGCGGAAAATATCCATGGGTTTCTTTCCGCCCAACGACAAATGCGGATCACCAATGGCGTACAATGCCATATCTCCTGCCTCCTTTGCACATCATTTTTTTATTTTCCGGATTACCGGGGCAGTCCCAGCAGTTCCCGTACTTTTGCTTTCATTTCAGTTTTGTCACAACAACCGCTGAAGCGCACTTCTTTGGACTGCAGCGCCGCAATGGGGGCCGGAATATCCGTACCGCTGCGCGCTGCCAGCAGTGCCAGCCGTTCAAAGTCATCCGCCGGCACCGGCGCTCCGATGCCTTTCAGGACCGCATCGGCAAATTTATACGGCGATGCCGTCGATACAATGACCGTGGGCGTCTCGTCGCCGGTATTGCGGACATATTTCTGATACACCCCGCAAGCAACCGCCGTATGTGTATCCATCAGATAGTTGTACTTGCTGAATATGCTGTTCAATGCTACCCGTGCTTCTGCATCGGTGCAGCAGTCGCCATAGAATACGCTCTGCATCTTATTCCGCAGACCGGCACCGATTTTGTACTTGCCATGCTTCTGCAGCAGGTTCATATAGCCTGCCGTCTGCACCGAATCGTGACCGGTCAGCTCAAACAGCAGCCGTTCCAGATTGCTGGACACCAGAATATCCATCGAGGGCGATTCCGTGGCATAGAACAGCCGGTTCCGGTCGTATACGCCGGTGCGGATGAAGTCCGTCAGCACATTATTGGCATTGGATGCACAAATCAGCCGGTTTACGGGCAGGCCCATGCACTTTGCATAGTAGCCGGCCAGAATGTTGCCGAAGTTGCCGGTCGGTACCACAAAGTTGATGGGTGTACCGAACCGTGCCGGGTCTTCCGCTGCCCAGTCACAATAGGCCGAGAAATAATACACAATCTGCGGCAGCAGCCGTCCCCAGTTGATGGAGTTCGCACTGGAAAACTGCATTCCGTTTTCGTGCAGTGCCTGCACCATGTCCGGGTCGGTGAAAATCTGCTTCACGCCGGTCTGTGCATCATCGAAGTTGCCCTCAATGGCACACACGGCAACATTGCCGCCTTCCTGTGTCCGCATCTGCAGCTTCTGCATATTGCTGACACCATGCTCCGGATAAAAGACCACCATCCGGGTCCCGGGTACATCTTTGAAGCCTTCCAGTGCTGCCTTGCCGGTATCGCCGGAGGTTGCCACCAGAATGACGGCTTCCCCGGCATTTTCGGACTTCTGCAAGGCCCGCGTCATCAGGTGCGGCAGCATCTGCAGTGCCATATCCTTGAATGCGCAGGTGGGACCGTGCCACAGCTCCAGCACCGATACGCTGTCATTCAGCCGGGTCAACGGTGCCGGGCTGCCGCCGAATTTATGTCCGGCATAAGCCTGCGTCACGCACGCTTTCAGCTCCTCTGCCGTGTAATCCGGCAGGAACAATCCCATCACCAGCTCTGCACGCTGGGTGTAGCTCATATTCATCATATCCCGCAGCTGCGCCGGTTCCATCCGGGGCAAGCTGACCGGGGTAAACAGACCGCCGTCCGCCGCAATGCCCTGTGCGATGGCTTGTGCCGCCGACACCTGCACCGCGCGGTTGCGTGTACTGCAATAATTCATTTGAATCCGTCCTTTCGCCAATGTCATTCAACCCTGTCAACCCAGCCGGGCAAAAAATGCCGCTGCATTGTCATAGAACAGACCGCGGACAAAATCTTCTTCCATGCCCCGGCCCAGCAGGTATTCCCACAGCCGCTCCAGCGCGGAAATCTCCGGCAGGCAGGACGGCATAGGTGCGCCATCAAAATCTGTGCCCATCGCGATGGCCTTGTCGCCGCCCAGATTGCGGAAATGGGCAATATGGCGGTACAGATCTTCCAGCGAGGCATCGCGCTGTCCGGACAGGAACACCGGGAACAAATTCAGCCCCACCACACCGCCGCGGCGCACAATTTCACGGAACTGGTCGTCACGCAGATTCCGCACATGATTGCACACGGGCCACGCATTGGAATGCGTCGCCATCAACGGACCGTCATACGCTTCGCATACATCCCAGAACAACTCGGTGCAAGCATGCGAAATGTCCGGTACAATATTGTATCGCTGCATCAACGGCAGTGCTTCCCGGCCAAAAGCGGTCAGGCCACCGGGTTCGTTGCAGCCACCGCCGATTTCATTGGCTCCGTTCCATGTCAGGGTCATCATCCGGACACCGCAATCGGCCAGCAGGGGGATTTTGTCCCGGTTGCCCATGAGCACGGCACCGCCTTCTACCGCCAGTACCACGCCGGTACCGTTGGTGTCCGTCACCGCCTGCAGGTCTTCCGCAGTCCGGCAACGCTTCACGCCGGGATTTTTCTTCAGCTGTGCTGTCAGAAACGCTTCGGACTGCACGAAATAATCCCATGCCATCTGTCCGCGGTACCGGTCGGGAATAAACACCGCCATGGTCTGTACCCACGGTGCGTATTTGCTTCCCCGGTCAAACGACAGCTGCATTTTATTTTCTTTCAGCTCTACCCCGGCCTTCATCGCTTCCGTCAGGGTATCACAATGCAAATCAAAAAGGCGCATAGCCTCCTCCTCCCGCACCGAATGCGTTCTCGATGTACTGATAATCGATTACCCGGCCGGAGTACGGCTCCGTAGTCAATGCAATCACATCAAACCGGGGCTGCAGATCCGAAGGATGGCCGGTCATAAACTGAACGGCCGTCCGCAGGATTTTCTTTTGCTTGCCCATCGTCACTGCCGCCTGCGGTGCCGACGAACTGCGGAACGAGCGGGTTTTGACTTCGACAAACAGCAGATAACGGCCTTTCCGGGCAATGATGTCCACTTCACCCCACCGGGAATGATAATTCCGGGCGATGACGACCGCCCCCTGTTTCTGCAGCAAGGCGCAGGCGAACGCTTCGCCCAGTTGTCCGCTGGATGTGTCCATGGTCATGCCTCCCGTTTTATTTGTTCAGAATTTTCTTCAGAAAGCTGGGCCGGTGAATGGGCGACGGGCCCAGTTCCCGGATACGATCGCAGTGGAGTGCTGTGCCATACCCCTTGTGCTGATCAAACGCATATTCCGGATACAGCTCATGCATGGTCATCATGTAGCGGTCACGGGTCACTTTCGCCAGCACCGATGCCGCCGCAATGGACGCAGACAGCGCATCGCCTTTCACGACTGCGCGGGCCGGAATGTCCAGCTCCGGCAGACGGTTGCCGTCGATCAGTGCGGCATCTGCCATCGGTTCCAGTTCCGCCACCGCACGGCGCATGGCCAGAAACGTCGCCTTGAGGATGTTCAGCTCCTCGATTTCCGCCACCGATGCGCTGGCAATGCCGTAGGCCACCGCTTTTTCCTTTATAATATCGTAGAGTTTTTCCCGTTTGGCTTCCGTCAGCTTCTTGGAGTCGTTGAGTCCTTCAATGATGCAGTCTTTGGGCAGAATGACCGCCGCCGCATACACCGGACCGGCCAGCGGTCCGCGTCCGGCTTCGTCCACACCGCACACCGATGCAAACCCGGCCTCCATCATTTCATGCTCAAATGCCCACCAATCCACCTGTACGGCTTGTTTTCGTTTTGCCATGGTCGTTTCCTCAGCCGTTGGGCAGTTCCAGCGTGATCCGGCCGATTTTGCCGCTGCGGAATTCGTCCAGCAGCATCACCGAAGCACGCTCCGTGTCGGCATCGCCGCCGGAGACGAGCATACCGCGGCGCTTTGCAATGGCCGTCAGCAGCTCGTAGCCGTTTTCCACTTTCAGATTGGCTGCCAGCTTGTATCGGGTCTTCAGTTTTTCCGGCTCCTGCTGCAGCAGCGTCCATGCCAGCCGTGCGGCCAGCTGTTCGCCGTCCAGCACTTCGTCCCGCACCGCACCGGTAAAGGCCAGATGTTCACCCACTCTGGGATCCTCGAACTTAGGCCACAGTACACCGGGGGTATCCAGCAGTTCGTAGCCCTTGCCGATGGTATACCACTGGTTGCCGCGTGTCACACCGGGACGGTCTTCCACTTTTGCCACACCGGTCTTGGCCATTTTATTGATAAACGACGATTTGCCGATGTTGGGAATACCTACCACCATAATGCGGATGGTGCGTCCCACCATGCCTTTCTGCTTCCAGCTTTCGATCTGCTCTTTGAGCATTTCGCGCACCGTGGGCAGTACGGCATTCAATCCGCTGCCGGATTTGCAATCCACCGGCAGTGCAGTGACACCCTGCTGGGCATACCATGCTTTCCATTTTGCTGTTTTGGATGCATCTGCCAGATCACTTTTGTTCAGCAGCAGCAGGCGGGGCTTCCCGGACAGCAGACTGTCCAGTTCCGGGTTCCGGCTGCTTTCCGGAATACGTGCATCCACGATTTCCGCCACCACATCCGCCAGCGGCAGCGCATCCTGCAAGCGGCGGCGGGCTTTGGCCATATGGCCGGGAAACCACTGTATGGTCATAAATTCTTCCATGTCGGCGGTCCTCCTGTATAGATGTAAAGGGCTTATGCCCGAAAAATGTCCATAAAAAGCAAAAAAGGGACGTAACACGTCCCTTTAGTTGCTTAGCGAATCTGGCCCTTAACCTTGGCAGCCTTACCAACGCGGTCACGCAGGTAGTACAGCTTGCTTCTGCGAACGCGGCCGGGACGAACCACAACAACGTTCTTCACGTTGGGGCTGTGAACCGGGAACACGCGCTCCACACCTACACCGTAGGATACGCGGCGCACGGTGAAGGTCTCGGCAACACCGCTGCCCTTGCGAGCGATCACAGTGCCTTCGAAGCTCTGGATTCTTTCTCTGTCGCCTTCGCGGATATTAACGTCTACCTTTACGGTATCGCCAATTTCGAAGGACGGCAGTTC
>JAEIGA010010502.1_pt1 | contig 14034 bp, 11 predicted proteins | sample 9270691 | NCBI WGS metagenome assembly JAEIGA01 (sample SAMN17057246, study PRJNA624740) | gut metagenome | biome: biome; isolation source: fecal sample | host: Bos grunniens | place: China: Xizang | collected 2019 | reverse complement strand
TTTTCTCTTCCTGATTTAACTCTGATACGTTGTAATGCATTTTGAAGCAGGACCATCTGTTTCATAATATCTTCCTGCTCCTCTATTGAAGCCTGTGCAAGTGCACGGGTAAGTTTCTTGATGTGCTCTTCAACCCTTTTTCCGTATATCTCAGTATAGTTCTCGGAACATAACTTGTCAACCACGAAGATGTAGTAGTGAGAGCATCCTTAAATTTCTTGATTGTGAGCTGATGTTGCTCCGTGCAGATGTGAGCACAAAGCTCAGCCACTTGCCTATCTTGACTGTTCAGCAGCTTAGTGACAGCTTCCTCCTGCGCAAATCCCTGATCATATAGTGCTATATATAAATCATATAGGCGCGCACAGACAGAGTTGGCAAAGCAGCAATCGTCACATTCGAGGGCTTCCCTGATAAAATCGGTAACACTTGGCTGGAATTCCTGATCATAAAACTCAGAATCAGTTTCAAACTCCAGCACCTCCCTGCCATAATTGAGCATAAAATGCAGAAGCTCCTTCTCAACTATTGCAAGTGATTTATTTTCCTCCGGCCAGCCTGATTGCACGGGCTGAGCCTGCACCTGAGGCTGCACCTGGGCCGGTTGTTGAGCCTGCATCTCAGCACTCTTCTCCTGACGCCTTACATCCTTTATCAGCTCCTCTTGAAGCTTGATTCTGGTAGTTCTGATCCTCTCAAAAAGGATCTGCGCCTCTATACCGAAGCTGGCAGCAGTATGTTCCACATAGACAGAACGCTTGACAGCATCAGGGATGTGTGCTATTGTATCTGCGATATCATTGATAAGGTTTGCCTTCTTGAGCGGATCTCCTGCGGCCTCAGACAGCAGCAGATCGGTCTTGAATGCGATAAAATCCTTTTCTGATGTCTCAATGAAACGCTGCACTTCTTCGAGGGTGTGTCTGCGCGAGAAAGAATCAGGGTCATCCCCCTCCGGCATCATCACGATTTTTACATTCATCCCCTCGGAAAGAACCATAGTGATGCCACGAAGGGCCGCGTGGATACCAGCGGAGTCACCGTCATACATTATGGTGAGGTTATCCGTAAACTTATGTATCAGCCTGATCTGCTCGATTGTGAGCGAAGTGCCACACGAGGCCACCACATTACATATACCGAGCTGGTGCATCATCACCATATCGATATTTCCCTCTACCAGAATACATTTATCCAGTCTGGAAATCTCTGATTTGGCAAAGTATATTCCCAGCAGGTTGCGGCTCTTGATATAGATATCCGTCTCAGGAGAATTGACATACTTTGCAGGATTGTCAGAGCGCAGTGTGCGTCCGCTGTAGGCAATCACCCTACCGCTAAGCGAATGTATCGGGAACATCACTCTCTCGCGGAACTTATCCCTAAGAGAACCGTCCTCGCTCTGCACAGCCAGACCCGCATCCAACAGGTATTCCGGCTTATATCCCTTGGCGAGAGCATAGTCCACAAAAGATGTGCGAGAGCTTGGTGCCCAGCCCAGGCCAAACTTATCAATCGTCTGAGGTTCAATGCCTCTAGACTGATAGTACACTCGCGCAACCGCTTGTCCCTCAGGCTCATCCAGCTGAGCACGGAAGAATCTCTGCGCTTCTTCGCTGACAAGCAGAAGACTCTCGTTGCGCTGGCGAAGCGCGATATCCTCGGCAGACTCCTGCTCTTCGCGAATCTCAATATTGTACTTGCGGGCAAGATAGCGCAGTGCTTCTGTATACGAGCAGTGCTCCTGCTCCATCACAAAGCCCACCGCGGTACCAGCCTTGCCACAGCCAAAGCATTTGTATATTCCCTTGGAGGGAGAGACATAAAAAGAAGGCGTCTTCTCGTTATGAAAAGGACAGCAGGCGACATAGTTGGCCCCGCGACGCTTGAGCGTCACATAATCGCTGATCACATCTGCAATCTGTGCGGTATCTAATATAAGGTCAACTGTCTCCTGAGGTATCACGATGCTATTTCACAAAGGAATTTTATACGCACAAGTCTGACTTCTTCTTCATAATAGTCAGGTCCAAGTGCTTGAATGGCAGTCTCGACATCATCTGAAGTCGCTTCTGTCTTAAAGTAATCATATATTTCCTCAACTATATCATCATCAAGATTGTTCTCAATATAATAGTCGAGTTTCAGCTTCATACCGCTGGCTACGATAGCCTCTATCTCCGAGAGAAGCTCAGACATCTCCAATCCCTTGGCTTCCGCTATATCCTCAAGATCCATCCTTCTATCAATGCTTTGAATGATAAAGATCTTGTTGGCAGATTTATTAGGAGCAGACTTTACTACAAAATCGTCCGGACGGATAATCTCGTTTTCATCAACATATTTCTTGATGAGCTTGATGAATTCCTCACCAAACTTGTGTGCCTTGCCCTCTCCTACTCCCTGACAATTCTTGAGTTCGTCAAAGGTGATAGGATAAAGTGTCGCCATATCTTCCAGGGTTGGATCTCCAAAAATAATCCACGGCTGAAGCTTGAGCCTTCTTGAAAGATCCTTGCGCAAGTCTTTCAGCATTGCCAGAAGCATAGGATCACCGGCACCGCCACCGGCGTGGAGAGCCGCAGCACTGCCTTCATCATCATCTGATTCTTCAACCTCTGTACCCTCAGTAAATTTCCTATCCTCAACAAGTTTCAACTCCCAAGGCTTGGCAGCAAACTGCTTTCCGAGATCAGTCACGTGAACAAGTCCGTAGGTTTCTATCTCTTTATAGAGGAGATGTGAAGTTATACCTTGATGGATAACTGTGCACCAGAACTTTTCCGAATGATCTTCTCCTTCACCGAAGAAGTCAATCTCATCGTGCTTATAGGACTTGATTATGGCATTTGCCTTGCCTGCGAGTATGCCTGCAAGGTGGTCTATCTTAAATCTTTCAGGGAGAGACAGAATCAGGTCGATCACGAGCTTCATCTCCTTCCTTCCATCAAAGGTTGGCTTAGGATGAATGCAATTGTCGCAGCAATGACAATTATCCTCTTCATACTCCTCACCGAAATAGTTCAGAAGCAATTTGCGACGGCATTGGCTCGACTCCGCATAGGACATCACCTCACTAAGCAGCTGCTTGTTTATCTCCTGCTCAGCTATCGGCTTACCCTGCATAAACTTCTCAAGCTTGTGGATATCCTTATAGCTATAGTAGGCAATACATTGACCTTCTCCTCCATCTCTACCAGCTCTTCCCGTCTCCTGATAGTAGCTCTCTATACTCTTAGGGATGTCATAGTGGATGACAAATCTCACATCCGGCTTATCTATACCCATACCGAAGGCAATCGTTGCGACAATTACCTTAACTTCCTCCATCAGGAACTTGTCCTGATTTTCAGCTCGGGTCTTTGCATCCAGACCCGCATGGTATGGTAAAGCGCTTATGCCGTTGATATTGAGGAGTTCTGATAGTTCCTCCACTTTCTTGCGGCTAAGGCAATATATGATACCCGACTTGCCAGGATTCTGACGGATAAATTTGATTATATCCTTCTCAGGATCAGATTTATCCCTTATTTCATAATATAGATTGGAACGATTGAAAGAAGACTTGAACACTTGTGCATCCAAAATAGCAAGGTTCTTCAATATATCGTTCTGAACTTTTGGGGTCGCTGTGGCTGTGAGAGCAATGATTGGTGCTCTTCCAATCTGGTCTACAATCTGTCTGATTCGTCGATATTCAGGGCGGAAATCGTGTCCCCACTCTGAAATACAATGAGCCTCATCTATAGCATAGAAAGAGATCTTGACTTCTTTGAGAAGGGAAACGTTTTCTTCCTTGGTCAATGACTCTGGAGCCACATAGAGGAGCTTTGTCCTTCCAGAAAGCAAGTCTTCCCTAACCTCATCTATCTGTTGTCTGGAGAGAGAGGAATTCAGGAAATGAGCCACCGAAGACTGTCCGGTTTCAAACCCTCGGAGCAGATCGACCTGATTTTTCATCAAGGCAATCAATGGAGATATGACTATGGCAGTCCCCTCCATCAGCAGAGCCGGCAACTGATAGCAGAGAGATTTTCCTCCACCTGTCGGCATCAAGACAAATGCGTCTCCGCCGGATATCAAGTGAGAGATAACCTTCTCCTGATCCGCCTTAAAGTTGTCGTATCCAAAAAACTCCTTTAGAGTTTTATGTATTTGAGCAGAGTCAATGTGCATAAAAACTAGTCCAAACTGTGTATTGCAAGACCTGAGCGGAGCTTCGGCTCAAACCAGGTGGTCTTTGGTGGCATAATATTGCCGCTATCAGCGATATTAATCAGCTGCTTCATAGACACAGGATAAAGGGCAAAAGCAACCTTCATCTCTCCGTTATCAACTCTTCTGGAGAGTTCACCAAGGCCTCTGATACCTCCGACAAAATCGATTCTCTTGTCAGTGCGAAGATCCTTGATACCAAGTATTTTATCAAGTACAAGCTGAGAGAGGATTGTCACATCAAGTACACCTATAGGATCGGAATCATCATATCTTCCTTCCTTGGCTGTAAACGAGTACCATTCTCCTCCAAGATACATTGAGAAGTTATGTAGAGCAGCAGGCTTATATATCTCTGCACCCTTCTTCTCAACAATAAAGTCTTCTGACAACTTCTCAATCAACTCTTCCTCAGTAAGGCCATTAAGATCCTTGACAACTCTATTATAATCTATAATCTTGAGCTGTGTCTCAGGGAAACATACAGCCATAAAGTAGTTATATTCCTCGTTTCCTGTGTGAGCAGGGTTCTGCTCGCGCTTTTCTGCACCCACTCTTGCTGCAGCGGCTGTGCGGTGGTGTCCATCTGCAACATAGAAAGCATCCACCTCTGTCTCAAAGATTTCGGTTATACGAGCAATAACATTGTCACACGCTATAACCCAGAACTCGTGTCCGAAGCCGTTCTCATCTACAAACTTAAACTCAGATGGCTTGCTGATAGCATCTTCAACAATCTGAGAAAGCTCTGCATTGTCCTTGAAAGAGAAGAAGACAGGCTCGATGTTGGCATTCTGTATGCGCACGTGAGTCATGCGGTCATCTTCCTTATCCTTGCGGGTGAGCTCATGCTTTTTGATGGTGCCGGCGGCATAGTCATCTGTGTGAGCACAAAGTACCAGGCCATATTGAGTGCGGGCATCCATCGTCTGCGCATAGACATAATAACATGGTTTCTCATCTCTTACCAACCATCCTTTCTGCTGCCAAAGCTTGAAGTTTTCTACAGCTTTGTCATAGACAGCAGGGTCATGATCAGGCAGAATAGGATCAAAATCTATCTCTGGCTTTGTAATATGGAGAAGTGACTTCTCTCCTGCCATCGCCTTGGCTTCCTGAGAATTCAGAACATCATATGGCGGTGCGGCCACTTCAGTGATGATGCTCTTTGGCGGGCGGATTGCTGCAAAAGGTTTTACTCGTACCATGTTATTAGTCGTGTTTAGTTATTGGTTTATTTGTTAAGTTGAAAACGTGTATTTCCCTCTTTAAAGAAGGAAACAATCTGACGTGCTGCTGCCAGACCGGCATTGATATTTGCCTCGGCGGTCTGTGCGCCCATCTTCTTAGGGGTAGCAAATACTCTTACTCCAAACTCCTCCTGAAGCTGAGAGATATTGCCAGGAGCTACATCAGCAGCATATTTGATGTCTGTGCGCTCAGCGAGCACCTGAGCAAGACCAGCCTCATCAATCACCTCTGCACGAGCTGTATTGATCACTGTAGCACCCTTAGGCATCTTGCTGATGAGATCATATCCGATACTTCCCACTGTCTGCGGAGTAGCCGGGATGTGAATGCTCACAAAATCGCTGTCAGCATATAGCTCTTCCAAGCTATGCACCGGCTCCGCCCCACCGGCAACAATCTGCTCGTCACTGAGGAACGGATCAATAGCCTTGATCTTCATACCCAATGCAGCAGCTTTCTGGCCCACAAGACGTCCCACATTACCAAAAGCCTGAATTCCAAGCGTCTTACCGCTGATTTCGCTGCCGGTAGCAGGAGTAAACTGAGCACGTGACATATAAATCATCATAGCGATGGCGAGCTCCGCTACTGCATTTGAATTCTGGCCCGGGGTATTCATCGCTACAACGCCGCGCTCACTAAGAGCTTCAAGATCAAGATTATCATATCCTGCTCCGGCCCTCACTACAATCTTGAGCTGAGCAGCAGCCTCAACGACTTCGCGAGTGACCTTGTCCGAGCGCACGATGAGTGCGTCAGCGTCTGCAACTGCAGCCTTGAATTCTTCAACGTCTGCATACTTTTCAAGCAAGGCAAATGTATAACCTGCCTGCTCGATAATATCTTTTATCATTGCCACCGCCTTGGGTGCAAATGGTTTCTGAGTTGCAACAAGAATCTTCATAGCCTCAAGTCTTACTGGTGCATCTTTTCAAACTCCTGCATGCAAGCGATGAGAGCATCCACATCCTCCTGAGTACATGCATTGTAGATAGAAGCACGGAATCCGCCCACAGAGCGATGTCCCTTGATGCCCACGATATTGCGAGACTTTGCAAACTCGAGGAATTCATCCTGAAGAGATTCCTTGCCTTCTGCCATCACAAAGCATACGTTCATGATAGAACGATCTTCCTTAACTGCAGTTCCCACAAAGAGACTGTTTCTGTCAATCTCTGCATAAAGGCTTTCTGCCTTTGCCACATTGATATCGTGAATAGCATCGATTCCGCCAACACTCTTGAGCCATTTCAGGGTCTCGTTCATCACAAAGATCGGGAACACCGGAGGAGTGTTGAACATAGAAAGCTTATCAATATGATTGCGATAATCAAGCATAGAAGGGATATGACGGGTAACCTTGCCAAGCGAGGCCTTCTCAATGATGGCAAATGCCACACCTGCTGGGCCGGCATTTTTCTGAGCGCCACCATAAATCAATGCATACTTGCTCACATCCACCTTTCTTGTCAGAATATCTGAAGACATATCAGCAATCAGAGGTACAGGGCAGTCGATATCCTCCCTGATCTCAGTACCATAGATGGTATTGTTGGTTGTGATATGGAAATAATCCAAGTCAGTAGGAATCTCATATCCCTTAGGGATGTATGAGTAATTCTTATCCTTTGAGCTTGCCACACAGATGGCATCTCCGAGAGCCTTTGCTTCTTTATATGCTTTGTTTGCCCAAACACCTGTATCAAGATAACCAGCCTTCTTCTCAAGGTAGTTCATCGCAACATAGAGAAACTCCATAGTTGCACCTCCACCAAGGAAAACTACCTCATGTGTATCTGGAATATTGAGAAGCTCCTTCCATAGCGCACGGCACTCATCCATCACCTCGTCCCATCCTTTTGTACGGTGAGATATGGAGATCAGAGACACTCCTGTGCCCTTAAAATCTTTCAATGCCTCAATAGTATTATCGATAGCTACCTGAGGAAGCAGGCAAGGGCCTGCGTTGAAAATGTGCAATTTTTCCATAGTAAGAACTAAATTATTCTTTCAAATTTACAGATTTTTTCAATTCGCTGTATCAAATTATCTTCTAAAGTGAGCCTTATAAAGACTTCCAATGAACAATCGTTCAGAAAGGACTGGTTGCGCTGCTGTAAATCCATATCCTTCAAGACCTTCATAACAGCAGGAAGATTTTCATACGGAAAATCCAGCCTATACCAGTGCCCTGCTATCCTCTCAACTATTTCAGCCGAAGCCAGAGCATCCGCGGTAGAGCTTTTATAGGCTCTGATCAGGCCCGGAACGCCAAGCTTGATACCTCCGAAATACCGCACCACTACCACCAGGACATCACATAGCTGCAAGCTGTCAATCTGACCAAGAATAGGACGACCTGCCGTACCGGAAGGTTCTCCGTCATCGCTCGCGCGCCACACCGCTCCGTCATAACCCAGACGGTAGGCATAGCAATGATGCCTCGCATCGTAATATTCCTTGCGCAGAGAGGACACTATCTCCTTTACCTCCTGCTCTGTCTGCACCGGATATGCAAGCGCGATAAAGCGGCTTCCATTGTCCTTAAACAGGCCTTCGGAGCGAGAAGATATGGTAAGGTATGTGTCTTTTTGGCTCATAGATATCAAATTTAGTAATTATTTACTACCTTAGCAATATGGTTTACAAATATCGCATTACACTTTCTGGCATTAAGGGCTTTTTCAGGCTATATCTAGTCTCTGGAGAGCACACTCTATATTCGTTTCACAAGCAGATCAGGTCAGATCTTGATTTCCCAGCTGACCAGCCCATCCTATTCAAAGCGTTTGACGCACAAGGCGAAGTGGTCGCCAGGTATGCATTGGTTGACTTGGGCAAGGGTGCTGTTGATCAGGTATCAATAGCAGATACAATCAGAAACGGCATCACCAGCTTTGTATATTTCTACGACACAGTTGCAAAAAAGAGCGTAATCATCACGCTGGAAGGCGAGACCACTGCAAAAATCACATCTCCAACCCTGGTTGAGAGCAAAGGTCCGGATCCTATCGAGTTTGAAAATGGCTATGTAGCCTTTGAAGATCTGCCGATCAACAAAAAGAAGCTCCCGGACGAGATGGACGACGAGGACTTTGATGACGATGATGATTTTGACGACGAAGAGGAAGATGAGGACGGCGAAGACGAGTTGATCTATGACGCCAATGAATAAAAAAAAGGACTAAGCCACAAGACTTAGTCCTTTTCTTTTGCGTTGAATATTACTCTACTGGAACGCTTTCAGTTTTTGATACGCCGTGAAGTGTAACATCAAACACAAGCACAGCATAAGGAGGGATCTGGTTGAAACCCTGTGGGCCATAACCAAGGCTTGAAGGGATATAAAGCTTGATTCTACCACCCTCGCCGATGAGCTGAAGACCTTCTGTCCATCCTGGGATCACACCGTCAAGGTTAAAGCTGATAGGCTCCTGACCTTCCTCGGTCTGATCAAATACAGTTCCGTCAAGAAGCTTACCTACATAGGTTACAGCAACCATATCACTTGGACCAGGAACATTGTCATTGCTACCCTGCTCAATAATCTCATACTGAAGACCTGAAGCAGTTACCTGAACACCTGGCTTAGAAGCATTCTTCTCAAGGAATGCAGTCTCTTCCTCCTGATTCTTGAGAGACTTATAGTTCTGTCTGTTCTGGAGATATGTATTGAACATATCGTTAAGAAGGTTAGGATCAACCTTGAACTGCTTACCGAAGTCTGGATTCATTGGATCACCCTCAGCAGCGATAAAATCCTTCATACCCTTCATCATCTGGCTATAATTAACCTCACCGAAATCATAACCCTTGATAAAGCTACCGAAGTTTACACCGATAAGATAGCTCACTGAATCAACAGTTGCCTTTGATGGAAGGTAATCTGCTGCTTTCATAACCTTAGCAGATGCCTGCTCACCTTCTGTTACTACCTCTGGCTTGTTTGTGTTACAAGCCACAACTGCAATGCCCAAAACAAGGGCAGCAAAATACTTTGCGATTTTCATATCTTTTAATGTTTTAAAAAATTCTACCAAGCCAGTGACGAAGCTCCCAAAATTGCAGCATCAGACTCTTTCAAGCTAGAGAACAAAATCTGGATCTTTCCTTTCCACTGATGGAGGAGATTCTCATTCATTGCCTCCATCATCGGCTCATACAAAAACTCCTTTGCCCTTGCTAGACCGCCAAAAAGCACAATTGCCTGCGGAGATGAGAATGATACAAAGTTTGCAAGACTCTTACCAAGCAGACGTGCTGTAAAGTCAAAGATCTTCATAGCCACTGCATCACCCTCCTTGGCTGCATCATATACGTCCTTAGACGTGATATTATCCAGGCTTCTCAGGAGCGAAGGTTCTTCCGTTGTATCAAGGATCTCACGTGCTGTTCTGGCTACGCCTGTAGCTGAGCAGTAGGCTTCAAGGCAACCCTTTCCACCGCATCCACAGAGACGGCCGTTCTCCTGAACCTTTGTATGTCCCAGCTCTCCGGCAAATCCATCGTGGCCATACAGAAGCTGACCATTTACAATGATACCGCTGCCGACACCAGTGCCAAGAGTTATCATAATGAAATGCTTGAGATTCTGAGCCACGCCATAGGTCATCTCACCTACCGCTGCCGCGTTGGCATCGTTGGTAAGAGTGACAGGGATGCCGCCAAGCTTCGCTGAAAGCTCTTCAGCAAACTTAACTTCCTTATCTGCCGCCCAAGCAAGGTTTGGTGCATAGGAAACTGTGCCAGTGTAATAGTTGGCATTTGGAGCACCCACGCCCACGCCCTTGATCTGGCCCTCCTTGCCAGAATCAGCAATATTTGCTTTAATGGCATCGGCAAGAGCAGCCAGAAACGCATCAGCATCAGATCCGTAGACGTCGCTACGGATCACTGATTGCGATAATATTTCACCGGCGGCGTTGACTACTCCAATCTTTGAAGTCTGTCCACCGACATCAACGCCGACTACAAACTGTTCTACCATTACTCTACTGGAATGTCCTTATTAACATTCTTGCAACCCCATACTGAATAGTAAAGGAGGAATGCAAGCATAGCAATAATGAACCAATAGCTATTGATGTAACCCACTGCAGGAACAACAAGGTTATTCTGCACGAGAGGCATCAGACCGCCACCTACTACAAGCATCATAAAGATACCTGAAGCCTGCTCTGTATACTTGCCAAGACCCTCAACGCAAAGATTGAAGATTGCACCCCACATAATTGAAGTACAGAAGCCACAAAGAGCGATAAAGAGACACTTGAGAGGCACCACACCAGCCTTAAATGCAATAGTAATGCTTTCAGGAAGGAAGATAGCGACAAGAAGCAATGCGATAGCAAGTGACGACACAAAAATCATCTGAGTGCGTGTAGACACCTTTGCGCTGACAACGCCGCTAAGCACACGACCACAAAGCATGAGAAGCCAGTATACAGATACAAGAGTACCGGCAATAGCTGCTGATCCCTCAAATCCGATACCACCTTTCTCTACAGGCTGGCTAAGATAGAAGTTGAGCTCGCCAGGGATACCAACCTCAATGCCGACATAGAAGAAGATTGCAATTGCACCAAGCACAAAGTGACGGAAAGACCAAGCGCTATGCTCATTCTTCACTACCGGCGCACCAGATGCAGCTGCAGCTCTTGCTCTTTCAAGTGCAGGTTCTGGAATAGCAACGCGGCTGATGATAACAAAAGCGATCACAAACACAGCCATACCGATGAAGAGAAGAGGAGCAACATCGCCCATAGAAGTCTTGTCGCTTACTGTACCCACGAGTACACCTACAAGGAACGGAGTAAGAGTTCCTGTGAGGGAGTTGAGCGAACCACCAAGCTGAACGAGCTGGTTACCCTTATTTCCACCACCACCGAGGATGTTGAGCATAGGATTAACCACGGTATTGAGCATACATACGCAGAAACCGCAGATAAATGCACCAAGGAGATAGATGATGAGGTTGAGCGCAACAATCTGGCCTTGAACTGTAAATACAGCCACATCATGACCAACCTTGCTACTGATAAACTGCACGAGAAGGCCCACAAAACCCACTGCAAGAGCAATGAGGGATGTCTTCTTATAACCCACGGTTGTGAGCATCTTACCTGCAGGAATACCCATAAAGAGATATGCAGCAAAGTTCATCATATTGCCCATCATACCTGCCCAGGTGTATGTATAGCCCCAGATGTTACCAAATGGAGCTGCCATGTTGGTGACAAATGAAATCATCGCAAAGATGAAGAACATTGTCACGATTGCTACTGTGTTTGTCTTTTTCACGATTATTAGTTTTTAATAGATTATTCTTGTACTGAAGCAAGATTCTTCTCGTTGAGAAGCTGCTTTCCTTCTGGTGTCATTGCATACTCGATGCGGTCAGCATAGAACTTCTCCACCTTACCACGCACCATCTTCATTGTTGAGTTATGCATACCATTTTGTTCTGTAAATGGAGTATCACACACCACGATTGAAGCAGGAAGCCATCTCTCAGGGAAGAGTCCTGCGTGCTTGCCACCTGGACGGTAGGCATCCACCTCTGCTTGAATCACATTGAGCTGATGGGTTCTACCCTCAACGCTAAGAGGATCAAGTCCAGCCTTTCTCGCCGAATCCGCAAGAGCAGAGCGGTTAGGCACAACAAGCACTACTGTATATGGGCTCTGGTTGTTGTAAAGTACTGATTCTTCAATATATGGAGAGCCATCAGCAAGGCTGTCTTCGTAGCCCTCTGGAGAATACTTCTCGCCATCAGCCGCGATAAGGAGGCTCTTGAAACGACCAGTCACATAGAGGAATGTAGGGTCATCCTTGCAGAGGTATCCACGGTCTCCAGTATAGAGCCAGCCGTCCTTTATGGTCTCAGCTGTTGCCACAGGATTTTTCCAGTAACCAGCCATAACGTTTTCACCACGGATTACGATCTCACCTGTTTCTCCGATCGGAAGCTCTTTACCATCCTCGTCGCAGATCTTCACATCGAGAGGCACAACAAGCTTACCAGAAGAGCCGAAGCGAGCGCCAGCGCCTGAGTTGGCACAAATCACAGGAGTTGCCTCTGAAAGGCCATAGCCCTGGAAGATCGGAATTCCGATTGCGCAGAAATATCTCTGCAACTCGATATCAAGAAGGGCGCCACCACCTGTAAAGAACTGAAGACGTCCGCCCATCGCCTCACGAATCTTAGAGAACACAAGCTTATCAATGAGATTGATGATAGGCTTGCGCCAGAACATCTTAATCCAAGGCTTACCGGCGTTGTAGTACTCACGATTGTAGATTATAGCCTGCTTGACGCCGAAGTTGTAGATCTTCTGCACCATTGGGCTGTTCTTTGCCACAGCTGCCTCGAAATTTTTCTTGAAATTACGAGAGAGGGATGGCACAGAAAGCATCACGTGTGGTTTCACTTCCTTGATAGAAGTTGGGATGTTTTTAAGAATGGTGGTTGTGCTCTTTCCGCAAGGGACTGTAGCGATGCTGCCACCATAGCTCATCATTGTGTAGAAACCAGCGACGTGCGCAAAACAATGGTCGAGCGGAAGGATGATAAGCATTGTCCAACCATCCTCAATCTTTACTACAGAACGAGCCTGCTCAACGTTGGCAGTGTAGTTTCTATGAGTGAGGAGAATACCCTTAGGGTCGGCAGTTGTACCTGAAGTGTAGCTGATATTGGCGTAGTCATCAGGACCAACCGATGCCGCTCTCTGCTCAACAGCGCCAGGATTCTCTTCCATATACTTCTTACCCATCTCGTAAAGATCTCCAATATACATTTCTCCATCCTGAAGCTCAATCGGATCCATCACGATGACTTTCTCAATCGCCGGGCATTTATCAATTACACGTCTTACTTTTGCAATCTGGCTCTGAGAAGCGACAACAAATCTTGAGTCTGAGTGATTGATGCGGAAAGTCAAATCATAATCACTTTCAAGCTTGAAAGAAAGCGGAACATTTACACCACCGGCATACAAAATGCCCAACTCGGTAAATATCCACTGATTGCGTCCCTCTGAGATGAGAGATACCTTGTCGTCTTTTTTAAGGCCCATAGCCAAAAATCCTGCAGCAAGTATTTTACTCTGCTCCAGGGTAGTCTTGAAAGATGTTTCTACCCAAGTGCCGTCGACTTTTTCACGAAGAAAAGTCTTGTCGCTGTACTTAGCAACATTTTTCTCAACAAATTCAATGATTGTAGGTCTAGTGTTTGACATATACGTTATAAATTAGTCTCTTGTTGAAGGGAATAGTCCGTAAAGTTGTGCATCGATCATGTCGATAACCTTCTCAAAATCCTCTGCTTTGTTACCAAACTTGATATTGTCGGCGTCGATAATCAGAAGATTTCCGGTGTAATCCTTGATCCAAGCCTCATATTTCTCATTGAGACCAGTCAAGTAATCGATACGGATGCTTTTTTCGTAGTCACGTCCTCTTTTTTGGATCTGAGAGATCAGATTAGGAATTGTTGACCTGAGATAAATCAACAGGTCAGGATTACCTACCAGCGACATCATCAGATCAAAAAGATCAGAATAGTTT
>JAEIGA010010501.1_pt1 | contig 14035 bp, 13 predicted proteins | sample 9270691 | NCBI WGS metagenome assembly JAEIGA01 (sample SAMN17057246, study PRJNA624740) | gut metagenome | biome: biome; isolation source: fecal sample | host: Bos grunniens | place: China: Xizang | collected 2019 | reverse complement strand
GTTCCTGCGTATTGAACTTGAGTGTAAACATTGTCGACGACACGAGCATACGTTTTTCAGCCGGTACGAATCTGGATATCACACCACCCCTGAAACGAAGGCTCAATTCAGCACCATACTCAAGGAACATCTCACCGGTGTAACCGTGAAGGTTTGATACAGCCTCATATGCACCAAATAGGCGCAAAGAGAGCATTTCAGAACCCTTGAAAAGATTCTTGTCGGAGAATGTGACGGATGCCGCCGCACCAAGGTCGCCTGCTGTATTTGTGCCTTCAACCTCAAAACTGACAGAACTGCGTTTGCTACGCTCATACATTATGTAGCAGTCGAGCAGCGAAGTATCGGGATGTTCACGCATTCTCACCGTGCTGTACTTGAACGCCGGCAACTGTACAAAAGAGTTGTGTGTCCTTTCAGCATCATTCAGCGAATAACGTTTGCCGCATTCCACATAAGTATTATTCGCCAAAAGACTCGGACGTACCACAGGATCACCCTTATAGTATATGTTATAGTTCCCATAGCTCATTGTATCGCACTGTTCAAGAGCCGCATCATCAATATGCAGACCTGCCCCCGACACAAAATTGACCTTGTCAATATGATACTGCTTGTGTTCAACAGGCTCCGCATCTGCCGACGGAGTAAAAAGCGCGATATTCATCGTAAGTTTCACTTTGTTCGAATGGTGTGCTGTGTCGGCCGTATATGTTATATATTCTTTCTGGAAGCGGTAATAGCCGTTATTTCTCAACATTTCAGTGATACGTCGACGCTCATTCTCAAGTCCGTCAACACTGAAAGGCATGCCCACCTTCAATGATGTAGAGACAGAGTCGGCTACAACAAGTTCTTTAAGCCTTTCATCGTCGGTACGAAGATAAAGTTCTGATATATAATATCTTTCACGCTCGTGGAGATAGTATGTTGCGACAGCGCGTTTCTTTTCAATATTCTTCTTGCACTCGAGGTCTACGCTCGCATGCAGATAGCCATCATTGCGCAGCATCTGCTCGATATTGATACGTGAAACCTCAGCCAGTTCCTCATCATATATCACAGGAGCCTCGCCCAGACGTTTGAGAGCACGGTTTACCCACTTGGAATCATCGGTACCCGATAAGGCATATGTATAAAGAGGCAATTTGAAAAGGCTGAACCATTTTGAATTCGGTTGCTGACGCAGATAACTGTTAGCCTTGAGTGCATTGGCATCATTCGTAGAGCATACAATGTCGACATCATCAAGCAGGCACTCACCTTCGGCTATGAACTTGTTCACCGAGCAGGAAAGTACCGACATGAGGCACAAAAGCAGAAGCAGAACCTTACTAAACGACATTATTACACCCAATTTTAAAAAATTCTTGCAAATATACGAAATTCTCGGGAGAAATGAAGTAGATTTGCACTACTTTAACCTATAAGAACGGGGCAGGATGTTAAGCAAAAGTATACTCAAACAGATAAAATCACTTGAGCAGAGAAAATACAGAAGGGAGAGCGGTCTATTTGTTGCCGAAGGCGGCAAGACCATTAATGACCTCATAGCCTGCGGGCTTGGCGTAGAAAGGATACTTGCCACACGCGAGTGGCTTGACAGCCACATGCTAAACGGCAAATACGGGGTAACAGAGATAACAGAAGAAGAGCTCAGGCGTGCAAGTTTTCTCAGGACCCCACAGGGTATTCTTGCAATTTTCAGACAACCGCACCATACAATCGACCATGATGCCCCAACCAAACGGCTGTGTCTTGCCCTTGACAACGTCCAGGATCCAGGAAACCTGGGTACAATCGTGCGCATAGCCGACTGGTTCGGAATCGAAGAGATTTACTGCGCCACAGGCACAGCCGACATCTATAACCCCAAATGCATACAGGCAACAATGGGAGCTGCCGGCAGAGTAAAGATATTTTACACAAACCTTCCCGACTTCCTATCACAGATAAAAGACAGAGTCCCCATATACGGAACATTCCTCGACGGGGAGAATGTATACAGCAAGCAACTTTGTGCAAACGGGATAATAGTTATGGGAAACGAAGGAAACGGCATAAGCGACGGATGCGCCGGACATATCAACGAGCGTCTTCTCATCCCCAATTACCCCTCTGGACGCGAGACATCGGAATCGCTCAATGTTTCTACTGCTACAGCCATAATCTGCAGCGAGTTCCGCCGCCGTATGAGATAAGGTCACAGCAAACGTGTAAGAATTCCACTCTTATCGGCAGAATATGCATATAGAGACCCACCTGCATGGTGGATCTCTATTTTTATATCAGACACTACAATAGCATTATCACAAGAGGTAACATACACCTCGTCAACAAAAGACACAGCAGGAAGTTCCTTTTCAAAAGAAACTATTGAACGTACTTTCCCTGCACACACGTCAAGCATCTGGGAGTAACGCTCTTCACCCCAGGGCATAAACAAGTGACGGGCAACATAAAGCATAATCCTTATTTTTCGTCTTTATCACTCTTGGGAGGATGAATTCTCGTCAAAGAAATATCATTAAGCAACAATTTGGCTGCAGATGTTGTATCATTGTCAAAATAATATACAAAACCCGATAAAGATTTCAAACGGGAACCAGCATTTCTTTCCGGAGCCAAAACATACTCACCGTTTTCCACGATATCAAGACCCTTGCTATCGGAAGAACCGTCCTCATATTCAAGCGAGAGGGCTGCATGGGCGAGCTGCTTGACATCCTTAACACCCGCCGTTACAAACATTGCATTGAAAGAGAGAGAGAGACTGTCACCTACAGCAAATGTAGAGTCCTCAGGCACATCAAAACCAAACGATACATGACTGTCAAGCATTGTACAGGCAAGCATCCTGTTGCGTGAACCAGTCCACAGATCAGCAGTGTCAGCAGCCAAATATGCAACCTCAAGATTGACGCCCTCTTCCATTGCGCCACCGGCACTGTTCATTTTTTCCACCTCGGCTTCAAGACGTTTCTCGAGGTTGGCATACATCCTATGCAGATGCTTGGGATAACGGTTATACCACTCCATTGATCTCTCGAACTGCTCCTGAGTAACACCATGAAGCGAAAAGAGGTATGTAAAGAAAAGTTTCTCCTTGTAATCGGCCGAAGTATACTCCGACGACATGGACTGCGCCAGATGGTAGTCATAGAGCACAGCCTCCATCTTGCCCTGCGGGATAACATCCTCAGGCATTTTAACCTCACATGAGGTAAACAGCGTTGCAACAAGCAACATAAGGAGAAAATTCTTACGGTGCATCATTCTTCAACCTTAAAGATTATATCTCTATAGAATATCAACAGTGTAACGACACTGCAACTGATGCAGGCATCGGCGAAATTGAACACTGGACCGAAAAATATATCTCCACCGATGAGCGGCACCCATTCCGGCCATGTAAAGAGAGGGAAGTAGAACATATCTACCACACGGCCTTCCATAAAAGAGCCGTAGCCTTCACCCCATGGAACAAAGCCTGCCACCTGCCCCCAACTCGATGAGAATATCTCACCATAGAAAAGACAGTCGACAAGATTGCCCAATGCTCCGGCAAGCACCAACGTTACACACACAATGTAGCCGAATGGTTTGGTTGTACTGCGCAATAGGCGCATCAGGTAATAGAAGAGGAAACATACGGCAACCAGACGGAATGATGTCAGGAAGAGTTTTCCGAACAGTTCCATACCGAATGCCATTCCGTTGTTTTCAATGAACCTTATCTGAAACCAATCACCGAAGACCATTATGCCTTCACCCAACTGCATACTCGTCTTGACCGCAATCTTTATTACCTGGTCGGCAACAATTGCAAGTGTCAAGAGCGACAATACAATCCAATATCGCTTTCTGCCCTCCAAAGCCATTTTTTATCTGTTCTTTTTAGCCTCGATGCTGAGTGTTGCGTGAGGTACAGCCATAAGGCGTTCCTTTGAGATGAGCTTGCCAGTCTCACGACAGATACCGTAGGTCTTGTTTTCAATGCGCACCAACGCAGCCTGAAGACCCTGAATAAACTTTGCCTGACGGCTTGCTATCTGCATCTGCTCCTCAAGATAAGCTGCATCGCTACCATCTTCAAGCCCCTTGTATGTAGGTGATGTGTCAGCAACATCATTGCTATCCTCATGACGTAGCGCTCTCATAATCTCATCATAATCTCTCTTAGCCAGTTCCAGTTTCTTCATTATCACTTCACGGAACTCGGCCAACTCAGCATCTGAGTAACGTAGTTTCTCTGACATGTCTTTAAATTTATTATGGTTAGTTAGTTTGTTTGTTTTTCTTATATGCGCTTTACAGTTACCTTTATTGTACAACCTTCAAGCTCAATATCCTCACCCTCGGAAAGAGCTGTATCTACCTCGAGCGAATCGGCAAGGACCTGATTGCAGATATACTCACGGAACTGCTCCACTGCAGCGTCACTCAAGTCGCTGCTTGAAAGTACAACCGAAATACGATCTGTGATCTCAAAGCCACTCTCCTTGCGTATTGCCTGTACCTTCTTCACGATCTCACGCGCAACACCCTCGCGACGGAGTTCATCGGTCACCTCAACGTCAAGCGCAACAGTGAGTGCACCCTCGTTGGCAACGGTCCAGCCCGGAACGTCTTCGCTAAAGATTTCAACATCGGCAAGCTCGATAAGAGCATCAGCGCCTTCAACCTGCAGGGTGATAGATCCATTCTTCTCAAGCTCGGCAATCTGCTCCTGCGACATCTCTGTAACAGCCACATTCACGCTCTTCATGAGTTTGCCGAACTTCTTTCCGAGAGTACGGAAATTACACTTGATTTTCTTCACAAGGATACCGTCACCCTCCACGAACTCAAGTTCCTTGACGTTGACCTCGCTGAGGATAAGCTGTTTCACTGCCTCAATGCGTGATTTCATCACCTCGTCGGCAGCAGGGATTGCAATCTTCTGCAATGGCTGACGCACGATGAGTGCCTCCTTCTTGCGTAAAGCAAGCACCATTGAAGATATCTGCTGTGCAAGTTCCATGCGGTACTCGAGTTCGCTGTCAACAGCAGCCTCATCACACTCAGGGAACTTGGCAAGATGTACCGACTTGGCATCGCCACGGCCTGTAACGGATGTAAGATCCTGATACAGACGGTCGGCATAGAACGGAGCAATAGGAGCCATAAGGCGTGCCACCGTCTCAAGGCATGTATAAAGTGTCTGGTAAGCAGACAACTTATCAGTGCTCATATCCGAGCCCCAGAAACGCTTGCGGCTGAGGCGTACGAACCAGTTGCTCACATTGTCAATCACGAACTCCTGGATAAGACGTCCGGCCTTTGTAGGCTCATAATCGTTCAGGCAGTTGTTCACATTCTTGACAAGAGTATTGAGCTCCGAAATTATCCAACGGTCAAGTTCGGGACGTTCACACATAGGCACCTCGGGCTCCTCGAATGTAAATCCGTCAACATTCGCATACATTGTAAAGAAACTGTATGTCTGGTAGAGTTTACCGAAGAACGAACGTGTCACCTCCTTGACACCCTCTTCATTGAAGCGGAGGTTATCCCATGGAGCAGAGTTTGTTATCATATACCAACGCAACGCGTCGCTACCGTAGCTCTCGATAGTATTGAACGGGTCAACAGCATTACCAAGACGCTTTGACATCTTGTCGCCATTCTTGTCAAGAACGAGACCGTTTGAAATCACAGTCTTGAATGCAACCGTGTCGAACACCATTGTTGCAATCGCGTGCAGAGTGTAGAACCAGCCACGTGTCTGGTCAACACCCTCCGCAATGAAATCTGCAGGATATACAGTGCGGCTATCGAGCAATTCCTTATTCTCGAACGGATAGTGAATCTGCGCATAAGGCATAGCACCTGAATCGAACCATACATCAATGAGGTCGAGTTCACGCGTCATCACCTTACCTGTAGGAGACACCAGCTTGATGTCATCGACGTATGGACGATGAAGGTCTATCTTGTTATAGTTCTCTTTGCTGTAGTCACCGGGAATAAAACCTTTATCCTTATAAGGGTTGCTTGCCATTACACCGGCAGCAACAGCCTTCTCAATCTCATCGTACAACTCTGCTACCGAACCGATACAGATAGCCTCGCCATCCTCACTTGTCCAGATTGGCAGCGGTGTACCCCAGTAACGGCTACGGCTGAGGTTCCAGTCATTGAGGTTCTCGAGCCACTTACCGAAACGGCCTGTACCTGTAGACTCCGGTTTCCAGGTGATGGTCTTGTTGAGTTCACTCATGCGTTCCTTCATCTGTGAAGCGCGTACAAACCAACTGTCAAGCGGATAGTAAAGCACAGGTTTGTCGGTGCGCCAGCAGTGAGGATAATTGTGGACGTGCTTCTCTATCTTGAAAGCGACACCGGCCTGCTTCAACACCATGCAGAGCACAATGTCAAGAGTTTCGGCCTTAGCCGCAGCCTTCTCGTCATATTTGCCGTCAACAGTATACTGAGGGTCATAAGCATTCTTGACGTAAGCACCGGCAAACTTTGAGTAAAGTTCAACATCAACACACTCCTTCACGAAATCCTCGTCAAGTTCATCTATTGTCCAGAACTTACCAGTAAAATCAACCATAGGACGTGTCTCGCCCTTCTTGTTTATCATGAAGAGCGAAGGAACGCCGGCTGCCTTAGCCACAAAGGCGTCATCGGCACCGAAAGTAGGTGCAATGTGTACGATACCTGTACCGTCCTCTGTTGTGACATAGTCACCCGGAATAACGCGGAAAGCGTCTACCGATGCATCAACCACCTTGTCGCCATCCTTAACCACAGGCTTAACCCATGGATAGAGTTGAGCATAGTGCATACCAACGAGGTCAGTACCTTTATACTCCGCAATCACGCGATAAGGGACAACCTTGTCACCGGCCTTGTACTCCTCAAGTGGAAGCTCGGCACCCGCAGGATTGAAGTGCGCAGCCAACAGTGGCTTCGCAAGCACCACAGTGATAGGCTCACCACTGTAACTGTTATATGTCTTTACTGCGACATAGTCAATCTTAGGACCAACACAGAGAGCAGTATTTGAAGGCAATGTCCATGGAGTTGTTGTCCATGCAAGGAAGTAAGGTGTACCCCATTCTGTCATCTCGGGTTTTGGGTCGAGCATGCGGAACTGCGCTACAGCTGTTGTATCCTTAACGTCACGGTAGCAACCCGGTTGATTGAGCTCGTGCGAGCTGAGTCCTGTACCGGCAGCAGGCGAGTAAGGCTGGATTGTATAGCCTTTGTAGAGCAGGTCTTTGCTGTAGAGCTGCTTCAACAGCCACCAAAGAGACTCGATGTAGCTGTTCTCGTATGTAATGTAAGGGTTGTCAAGATCCACCCAATAACCCATCTTACGGGTGAGGTCAGTCCACTCCTTTGTATATTTCATGACCTCCTCGCGACAGTTGCGATTGTAATCATCAACCGAAATCTTCTTGCCGATATCCTCTTTTGTTATATTGAGTTTCTTCTCCACACCAAGCTCTACCGGGAGTCCATGGGTATCCCAACCGGCCTTGCGCTTCACTTGGAAGCCCTTCATTGTCTTGAAACGACAGAAAGTATCCTTGATGCTTCGTGCCATAACGTGGTGTATGCCCGGCATACCGTTTGCCGAAGGTGGACCCTCAAAAAAGACAAACGAAGGTGCGCCTTCGCGCTCCGACATACTCTTTGCGAAAAGATCGTTCTCATCCCACTCGTTCAGGATCTCCTTGTTGATCTGAGGCAGGTTAAGCTGATTATATACAGGAAATTTCTTTTTCATTGTACCTTACTATAGTATCTTTATATCTGTTTTTCATTTAATCTCGCAAAGATATTCAAAAAAAACGGTAAAAACAAAGAAAGTCCCCGATAATGATTTAACACATAGACAAAAAGAGAGCAAACAGAGACAAGCAATAACCCCAACCAAGACAGCACGTCTATGCAGCAAAAAAGCAACGGGCTACGTCTTCAACGACATAGCCCGTAAAATTAAAAAAGCAATATTTATCCCAAATAGGATTTCAGCAACTTGCTTCGCTGATTCTGTTTCAAACGGCGAATAGCCTTCTCCTTGATTTGACGCACACGCTCACGTGTAAGACCAAAGCGGTCACCAATCTCCTCAAGAGTCATCTCCTGCATGCCGATTCCGAAGAACATCTGGATAATCTCCTTCTCCCGATCGGTAAGCGTTGAGAGAGCACGATCAATCTCACGCGACAACGATTCGTTCACCAACAAATTGTCGGCCATTGGAGAATCATCGTTCACAAGCACGTCAAGCAGACTATTATCCTCTCCATCGACAAAAGGAGCGTCAACAGAGATATGTCGTCCTGACACCTTCAACGAATCAACAACCTTGTCCACAGGCAAGTCAAGCTGGTCAGCAAGTTCCTCGGCCGATGGGCGACGTTCATTCTCCTGTTCAAATTTTGAGAAGGCCTTACTGATTTTATTGAGCGAACCGACCTGGTTCAAAGGAAGGCGAACAATTCTCGCTTGCTCTGCAAGAGCCTGAAGAATAGATTGTCTAATCCACCAAACGGCGTAACTGATAAACTTGAAACCACGTGTTTCGTCGAACTTTTCGGCAGCTTTAATGAGACCAAGATTACCTTCATTAATCAAGTCAGGTAAACTGAGACCTTGATTCTGGTACTGCTTTGCAACAGAGACTACGAAACGCAGATTTGCCCTCGTCAATTTCTCCAACGCCCTGCGGTCACCTTTTCTGATTCGCTGCGCCAACTCCACCTCTTCCTCTACGGTAATGAGTTCTTCGCGGCCAATCTCCTGAAGATACTTGTCAAGCGATGCACTTTCGCGGTTTGTGATACTTTTTGTAATTTTTAATTGTCTCATTTTCCTTAAGATACAATTTCAATTTGCAAAATTACGTTTTTTCAATCAAAAATACAAGCTTTACACGTTAAAAGTTAGTTCAAAACAGAAAAATTCAGACAAAAAACCACACTTTTAGCAGGAGTTAACAAAAAGCGCCTCGGAACGGCAACCTTCAACCCCTTGAAGGTTCTGCAAAAGCAGAAAACAGCCGTCCCTTAAGGGCACGATCCTGTGGAATAAAAAGCAGAAAAACACAAGACGTCCCGGCGCAATCGTGCAGGACCACAGCAAAAAAAAATCAAATAAAAAACCGAAGCCCTTACACCATTTTAGATAACACATCTATAAAAACCCCACAAGTAGAAAAGTTAATATTTGTTAACAATAAAAAAAACAAGATATGCCAAAAGAAGAAAACCAAATATCATGAATAATGTTTAACAAATTCCTCGGCAGGCTTCAGCGCATCGAGTTTACCGACATCAATAAACTCAAGATTTTCAGCAACTACGCCATATACCGGATATTTGGCCGCAAGCCACATATAGAAGTTCATTATAGGAAAGCGTACACCTTTGATATCATCAACAGGCAAACCTCTCTCTTCAACATACTCCTGCATGAGTTCAGGCACTTTGTCGCTAAGGATGTGAATACCGGAGAATGCCAACGCACGGCACGCTTTAGGATCAATCTCGGGCGACACTACATGGTAATCGCCACTATCAGTATTCATCCAGCCCAAAAGGCGCAATGTATCATGATCAAAAAGCAAGAAACGGCTTGTCATGCGCTCGCTGACAAGCAATGTAGCAAGAGCATCATTCTTCACCTGCGACTCAAACCAATGGATATCGCAGTTGGAAAGGATGTCGACATTGTGGATAAGGAAACGTCCGCAGCCTTCGAGGAAACTGCGCGCATGCAGCACAGCACCACCGGTTTCAAGCAAAAGCTCACACTCGTCGCTTATCTCGAACAACATTTTGCCGGCACCGGCATCCCCCCTCGAAAGCGAAATCCAATCCTGAGATTCAATCCACTGCTCCACCTTGTCGGCAAAATAATGGACATTGACAACAACCTCGTCAATTCCCGCCGACTGCAATTTACGGGCAACATGTTCAATAAGAGGTTTATCACACACCGGCACCAGAGCCTTGGGAAGAGTATCAGTAAGGGGTTTAAGACGCGTTCCCAAACCTGCAGCAAAAATTATAGCTTTCATAAAACAACATTTTATCCACGAAGATAATACAAAAAGACTGAAATAGAAATACAAACGGAGCACAATTCACATAAAAACAAAGAACTCCACCCTACAACGCGCTTTAATTGTCAAAAATAGCATTTTCAATCAACTGATAAATATAAATTTATTATCTTTGCGCTAAACTGCAGGAACAGACCGCACTCGCCGCGAAATGCAAAAGTCAACTTTGCTTATCCGGCCCATTTGTTTACACTCCTTGCAGAAACATGCAAAAAAACAAATTCAGATGATTAACAAAAGAAAAATAACTGCAGAAAATGCAATGCGCGACGGCACAATCCTTGGATGCCTGTGGACAGTGACATTCGCCCTTTCTATCGTGATGCTGAATATGCTTGTCAAAGGACAGGGCATGATACTGACGCTTGCAGTGCTTGCAACGACCTTGATGTCACCATTCGTTGCATACAAGCTTGCCGCCAAGCACCGCGACAACGAAAGGGATGGCGCCATGACATTCGGCGAGGCATGGACATACATCGCAGTCATGTACCTGTGCGCCATACTTCTGTCAGCCATTGCACAGTATGTGTACTACGCATTCATCAACCCGAACGCTTTCAGCGACCTATCGGCACAATTTGCGGCATTTGCCGTCAACAACGGAATGGACGAGGCAAGCATAAGAATGTTTACAGATGCGTTTGACACAATGGGACGCCAGAGCACCGGAGAGATGCTTTTGTCAACAATCACCGGGCATTTAAGCCGCGACCTGATAATCGCCGCAATACTGGCATTGATAGTAAAGAAAAATCCATAAAACAGACATAAAGAAATGGACATATCAGTCATAGTACCTCTATTCAACGAGGCTGAATCACTCCCGGAACTGACGGAATGGATTCAGAGAGTAATGAAAAACAATAATTTTTCGTACGAGATAATTTTCATCAACGACGGCAGCACCGACAATTCGTGGAATATCATCGAGGAGCTCAGCCGCAAGGACAGCAACATCCACGGCATCAAGTTCCGCCGCAACTACGGCAAGTCGCCGGCTCTCTATTGCGGATTCGAGCGTGCAAAAGGAGACGTTGTAATAACCATGGACGCAGACCTTCAGGACAGCCCGAACGAGATTCCCACACTCTACAGAATGGTTACCGAGGAGGGATACGACCTTGTATCGGGCTACAAGAAGAAACGCTACGACCCGTTGAGCAAGACAATCCCCACAAAACTCTTCAATGCCACAGCACGCAAGGTTTCAGGTATCAATAACCTGCATGACTTCAACTGCGGACTAAAGGCATACCGCAACGAGGTAGTCAAGGACATTGAGGTATACGGCGACATGCACCGCTACATACCATACCTTGCAAAGAATGCAGGCTACACAAAGATTGGCGAACACGTGGTACAGCATCAGGCACGCAAATACGGCAAGAGCAAGTTCGGTATAAGCCGTTTCTTCCACGGCTACCTCGACCTCATGTCACTGTGGTTCCTTTCGAAGTTCAGCCGCCGCCCGATGCACATATTCGGCCTCTGGGGCTCAATGATGTTCTTCATCGGTTTTATAGCCGCAATCATTGTAGGAGCGAACAAGCTCATAGCAATGGCCAACGGCATGCCTTACCGCCTGGTGACCGATTCCCCCTACTTCTATATCGCACTGACGATGATGATTATCGGAACACAACTGTTCCTGACCGGTTTCCTGGCCGAGCTTGTAAGCCGCTCGTCGCAGGACAGAAACAGATACAACATCTCCAAAGAGTTTTAATAAGATGAAAGGCAAAATACTAACATTTCTGGCCATAGCAGTAATGACACTCACTGCCTGCGACAACGGATATGACTGCCACCTTGAAAATACAGCATACAACCGCATCGGCTTTTACAGCAGCGCAGACAGCGTGACAGGAAAATACGCCCTGCCCGAGACACTTACCGTATCAATCATGATCAACGGCACCGACTCCATCCTTGTGAACCACATAACAGATGCCGACGGATTGCAGTTGCCCATGAGCTACACAAACAGCTGCGACACAGTCATCTTCAACTACAATGACGAGATAACCGACACGCTCTACGTGGCACACGAGAACATACTCTACTACCAGTCGATGGAATGCGGCACGGTAATGTACCACAAGCTCGACAGCATAACCCACACAAGCAGGTTCATCGACTCAGTTTCAATAGTACAGCAATATGTAAAATTCGACCCGAATGAGAATGTTAAGATATATTTTATTGAGTAGTATAATGCTCTTCTCCTGCACACTGTCACAGGCCCAGAAGATATACTCTGCGCCAAAGGAAGAAGAGAAGAAGTTGGATTTCTCATTCAAGAGCATTGCTGTATCTGCCGATGTGTTCGGCCTTGCATACTCGTTGCTCGAAGAGTTCGCCAGCAGCGAAATTGCCGTTGAAGCAAACTTTGGCAACCGCATATACCCCACAGCCGAGGTGGGCCTCGGCTGGTGCAGCACCACTGACGAGACAACAGGCATAAGATACAAGACCAACGCACCATACTACCGCGTAGGTATCAATTACAACTTCAGCACCACAAAGGAGAAGCCCAACCCCAACTACGGAATTTTCGGCATAGCACGCTTTGCATGGACAAACAGCGAGTACGACGTCACCACCCAACCCATAATCGACCCCGTCTGGGGAGGCAACGCCGTCCTTGACCTGAGCGGCGTGAAAGGCACTGCCACATGGGCCGAGGTAGGCGTGGGAGTGAGAGTAAAGATAGCCAAGAATTTCCACATGGGCTGGAGCATACGCTACAAGGCCCGCATAAGCCAAGAGAAGGCAAGCCACTCACAGATGTGGTACATCCCCGGTTACGGCATAAACCAGAGTACATGCTTCGGAGGAACATACAACCTCATTTACGAAATCCCTATAAGATAATATTGTAACATGAACGGCAAGTTGAGCAAATTCAAGATAGCATTCCTGCTGTTCCTTATAATAGGAACATTCTTTATACTCAGAAACCGCACACCCGAGGTATACACGACCAACAGCGGACACATATTCGGAACACAATACAACATCAAATACAAGAGCGTGGAGGATTTACACAAGGAGGTCAAGGCCACACTATTGCAAGTAGACAATTCCTTGTCAATGTTCAACAAGAACTCCATAATCAGCGCATTCAACAACAACAGGGACACGACGGCCAACGAAATGTTTACCGAAGTATTCAATCTTGCACAGGAGATTTCGGCAAAGACCGGCGGTGCGTTCGACATAACCGTAGCACCACTCGTTAATGCGTGGGGATTCGGTTTCAAGAAAGGTGAGCTACCTGATAGCGCTACAATTGAGGAACTGCGCAGCAAGGTAGGCCACACTACGGTATCACTGGTTGACGGCAAGCTTGTAAAACAGAACCCCGGCACAATGCTTGACTGCAGCGCCATAGCAAAAGGCTATGGATGCGACATGGTGGCACGTTTGCTCGACAGCAGAAACATCACTGACTACATGATTGAGATTGGAGGCGAAGTGGTGACAAAGGGAAAGAACGACAGAGGCACAGCGTGGAACATCAGCATAAGCAAACCGACGGAAAACACCACTGGCAGCCACAACGCCCACCAGAGAATAGTTGCAATAAGCGGCAAGGCTATGGCAACATCGGGCAACTACCGCAACTTCCGCATAGAAAACGGAAAGAAATACGCACACACCATTGACCCACGCACAGGATATCCCGTGCAGCACTCGCTACTCAGCGCCACGGTGATTGCCGAGAACTGTGCCAAGGCCGATGCCTACGCCACATCGTTCATGGTAATGGGACTTGAAAAGGCCATAGAGCTATGCAAGAGCGACAGCATTGAAGCGTTCTTCATTTACAGCAATGAGGACGGAGCGCTACAGACATATGCCACAGAAGGATTCTGAGAAAGAGACTCCAACAAAAAGTTACAG
>JAEIGA010010500.1_pt1 | contig 14035 bp, 15 predicted proteins | sample 9270691 | NCBI WGS metagenome assembly JAEIGA01 (sample SAMN17057246, study PRJNA624740) | gut metagenome | biome: biome; isolation source: fecal sample | host: Bos grunniens | place: China: Xizang | collected 2019 | reverse complement strand
TGACCTGATGAACGACGAGCGCTGGGAGGCCGTTAAGACCTACTGCGATCCCGCTGATTGGTATGAGGGCGAGATCGGCCGCATCGGCGGTGTCCGCTTTGTCGAGACCACCGAGGCTAAGATCTTTGTCGGCGGCGCTGCTGGCACTGCTGTCTACTCCACTCTGGTGCTGGGCGACAACGCCTACGGTGTCACCGAGATCGAGGGCGGCGGTCTGGAGCACATCGTCAAGCAGCTCGGCTCTGCCGGTACTGCTGACGCTCTGAACCAGCGTGCTACTGTTGGCTGGAAGGCCACTAAGGTAGCCGAGCGTCTGGTCGAGCAGTTCATGGTTCGTATCGAGTCCATCAGCTCTTTTGACGCTGTAGAGACTAACTAACCCCTGGGGAGGGGAGGTACATCCTCCGCCTCCCCTCCCGCTAAACTAAGAGGAGGTAAATACAATGGCAACCAAGAAAGAGACCGTGACCGAGGAGATTAACCTGTCCGACGTTCAGGCACAGGTAGCCGCTATCATCGCCCAGGCTCAGGCTGAGGCCAAGAAGATCGTGGAGGATGCTAAGGCTGCTGTCGGCAAGAAGGACAACTCTCGCATGACTCCTGAGGAGAAGGCCAAGCACGATGCCTACATGAATGAATACGTCGAAATTAAGCTGTTCAAGGACAACGGCAAGTACAAGGACGACGTGTTTGTGAGTGTCAACGGTGAGAACTGCGTGATCAAGCGCGGTGAGCGCGTGAAGATCAAGCGCAAGTTCGCTGAGGTGCTGGATAACTCCGAGCATCAGGACTATGAGACCGCAATGCTCATTGAGCAGAAGTCCGGCGAGTGGGCCAAGACCGGTCTGTAACTGAATACTACCGCGATACAGAAGTTTACTTCTCTATGACACGGCATAGGGGCACAGGGCCAGAGGGTTCTTGTGCCCCTTTATCTTTAGGAGGTGAGAGTAATGGCTGATACAATACAGGTTCGCGCCGGCAACAAGGAGAATATGCCCGAGCTGGCGCAACGAGAGATTGCCTATGTAAAGGACGAGAAAGCCCTCTACGTGGGCACGCCCGAGGGAAATGTGAAAATACTCGGGGACGACATCGCAAAGCGTCTGGAGGCCACCCGGGCGGCTTCTGTAGCCCCTCTTGCTTCTGACGCTGATCTGGCTGCGGTGGTAGCTAAGGTAAATGAGCTGATCGCCGCATTAAAAGCATCCAAAATCATGACCTCATAAGAAGGGATATTATGAACAGGATCATTCAAGTCAAGGTAAGTGGAGACTATTTGACTAAGGACACCGACCAAGCAGGCACCCAGCACGAAGCCAACGCCTCACGGCTGCGGATCACCTTCGACGAGAGCTGGGATAACTACACCAAGAGCGTGACATTCTGGGATGCCAGAGGCGCTAACCCGGTAACAAGGGTGCTGACGGTGGATCTGCTGGAGGACATCACCAAAGACACCCGCGTTTATCTGTGCCCTATCCCCGGCGAGCCGATGGCGGTAGCTGGCAAGTTCCAGTTCGTCATTGAAGGCTATCTGGCAGGCAGACGGCAGAGAGCGGTAGGTGATGTGCTGAGAGCACGTCCAGCTCCCCGTGTGGCGGAGGAGATCCCCTCTGCAGACCCTACACCCACGCAGGCACAGCAGATTCAGGGGCAGATTGATGCTGTCATGGAGAGTATCCGCCGTGCCATTGAGGCGGCTAACTCGGCAGACGCTGCTTTCGCTGTCGCACAGGCAGCACAGGAAGTGGCTAATGCAGCCACAGCAGAGGCGGCAGAGGCTACGCAGGCGGCACAGGATGCCAAGAATGCCGTGGTAAGTAAGCACGCCAGCAGACACGCAGCAGGCGGTGACGATGTGATCACCCCGGCTATGATCGGAGCGGCTACGGCTGAGGCGGCGCAGGTGGCGCACCAGGCGGCTGATTACGCCTACAACACATCCGTCAGGAATTTGAACGGAACCGTTAGTGGATCTCTGAGTGTGGTTGGCAATGCCGGTGTGCTGAATTTGATCGGCACAGACCACGTTTATCTCCCGATGTACAAGAACGGAGCGGGCACCAAGCGCAGCGGTTACATTGGATACGGCGACGGGAACGCAATAAATATGACCATCGCAAACGAGGAAGGCGGAAGTCTTGACTTGCGCTCTGAGGCAGGCCTGATGATCAACGGCTACAAAGTAATCCACGAGGGCATGATCACCAAGAGCACCGTGGACATCGGAGAAGGCGTGGCAATGGTTCCCGGTGGCCTCTACATCGTGTATGAGTAAGGCGGTGCGGGCATGGCGAAGAAGCTCTATATCGAAGCTGGCGGCGTGTCCCACAAAGCCAAGAAGATGTACACGGAAGTTGGCGGTGTCTCCCACAAGGTGAAGAAACTGTACGCAGAAGTGGGTGGTGTGTCCAAGCTGGTGTTTAACAGTTTCAATCCCTTTACCTTCACCTTCTCCACTTATCCCTACAGTAGCCCGTTTGTGAGCGACTACTGCAGGGTTGAGCATTGGACGGCAGGATATAACGCCGATGGTTTACCCTGCATTGATATGTTCACATGGAACGCCACGACTCCCAACGGCGGCGAGCCTTGCGGACGGATCACCTTCAATTTCAATAATCCCGAAGAGATGTACGGCAGGGAAGTTATCGTGAAGTACACCAAGAGCTTCGACACGGACAACGATGGGAACAAGCTGTTTATGATCCGCGTGGTCAACGGCACGTACTACACGATGTCTTTGAGCGGCTCGGACGGAACTGACCGCAGTTTCCGCCGCACGATCCAGAACGGAGAGACCAGCTTCTACATCGAAGCCATTGCAGGCGGTGATGGCAACGTGGGCTGCGACATTATCATTACTTCCATCACGGTGGATGGAGAAGAAGTCCTTAGATAAGGAGGCGAAACAATGAAGAATATTATCGTAAAACCCGGAGAGGAGATTGCGCTGGGCAAGCGAGGCGAGAACCTTGCCCGATGCGCTGTGTTCGACATCTCCGATTGGGTAACAACCTACGGCGAGGGCACGGTACACCTGTTGCACCAGCGTAACGGTGACAAGATCCCGTACCCCTGCGTAGTGGAAATGGAAAACGGCCTTGTATGCTGGGTGATCACCAACACAGAGACGGAGATCGCCGGCAGAGGCCTTGTGGAGCTGCAGTATTGGGTGGATGAAACCATCGCAAAGTCCGCCACCTACAACACCAGAGTGGCTAAGTCTATGGGCGTAGCGGGCGATGTGCCTCCCGAACCCGCTGAGAACTGGCTGGAGACCATGCTGGGGCTGGGCACAGAGGTGTCTGAGAATGCAACTGTTGCGGCTGAGAGTGCTGTGTCTGCGGCTGCAAGTGCGGCTGAGGCAGCAGAGAGTGCGGCTACTGCCGTAGAGAGCGTGACCGAGATTCAGACCGTTATCGAGGGCGCTATTTCCAATGCTCTGGACAGTATCGAAAAGAGCGTGACCGCTGCCGGCAACTATGCTGATTCGGCAGAGATCAACAGCAAGGCGGCACAGATCAGCGCAGATAGTGCTGCCGAGAGCGCCACAGATGCCGAGAGCGCAAAGCAGGCAGCCGAGGATGCAAAGGCCGCTGCTGAGAAGGCGAGAGACGAAGCACAGACCGCTGCAGGTGGTGACTTCGTGAGCAGAGGTGGCGACACCATGCGTGGCCCGCTGACACTGTCTGGTGACCCCACGGAAGCGAAGCAGGCAGCCACAAAGCAGTATGTGGACGCGGTAGAGAAAACGGCGGATAACCACATCTCCAACAAGAACAATCCGCACGGTGTGACCGCTGAACAGGTTGGGGCGCTCGCCAAAAGCGGCGGAGAGATTGACGGCACGTTGACCGTTACTGGCCAGATTTCTGCAGTAGGTTTGATTTCGTCTGACGCGGGCATCACCACGGCTGGTGACATTATCACGGGCAGAAACGTCACCGCAACCAAGATGTATGCAGATGCTTATTATAACGGCAACGGAGATAGGCTGACCGAAACCTTCACGGCAACGGTCACTACCGATTGGCTTGCAGACGATGCCAACGGTGGTTATCTCCAAATGGTCGAACTGGACGGCATCCTTGCAACGGACAATCCTATCCCTGATGTTATCCTGGGCGATGACATTGACGCGAATAAGCTGTATAAGGCCGCGTGGAGCCTTGTAGACCGCATCGTCACAGAAGATGACATGGTAACTCTGTACGCCAACGGCGAAGCTCCTACCACCGCATTCACCATGCAATTGAAGGTGGTGAGATAAATGGGCGAAGCATTGATCGTCCGTAGAGGCGGCGGTGGTGGTGGAGGTTTCTCTCTTGAGAAGGTAGAAGTCATGGAGGCTTGGGGGTCTAAAACATCGTCTGTCTTAGATCCTTCAAAAACGTATGTGCTTTTTTTGGAGCAAAGTGGAGCAGAGGATGGAGAACTGAGTGCAAGGCTTGGTGTGTTTATGCTTGAAGCCGGAAATATTACTGCTGTGTATGACGGTGACTCTTTCCTATCTAAGAAAGCGGTGTTGTTCGATGCAACAACCAATAGAATCACGATAAAGTGCGTTGGTAGCTATTATGGTTCGATGTGGGAACACGTTCAGCTTGTAATCTGCAAGGTCAATTAAGGGGTGAGAATATGTATATCAAATATAACGATGTGAAATACCATTGCGTTTGCATTCCATCTATGACGATGGTCTATCGTGGTCTGCCCGATGATTTCCTTGCCCCTGTGAGCGGTGAAATCACTCTCTGCGCAGACGATGGCTTTGTTCTCCGCAAGGACAACACAGCAGACTATCTGCGACAGACCTTTGAGGACGGCACTTTGGTGCTGACCAATGAACCCGAACCTGAACCCGTTGAGGAGCAGGAAGAAGTGGAACGCAAGCCGACGGCAGTACAACAGCTCCGTGCCGACGTTGACTACATCGCTATCATGACGGGGGTAGAGCTATGAGCGTATTTGAAATGGCAAAGAAGTATTATCCCAAGCTGTGGGATAAGAAGCGCCTGACCGCTTTGGTCAATGCAGGAAAGCTGACCGCAGAGGAGTACAAGGAAATCACCAGCGAGGACTTTGAAGGTGGTGATAACACATGACATTGGCAACAGCAGCAGTATTGATCGGGGAAGTTAGCGTCATTATGGGTGTGCTGATCCCCGTCATCGTATACATCAAAAAGCTGACCAACGGATCTAAGTGTCAGCTTCGGAGTGATATGCTCCGCATCTACTACGCAAACAAGAAGGACAAGACCATACATCAGTTTGAGTATGAGAACTTCGCTCTGCTGTACGACGCATACAAGGCGCTGAAGGGCAACTCATTCATCGACAAGGTATGGAAGGAAGTACAAGGCTGGGATATCGACGGAAGGGAGGACAACGAGCCATGAAAGAGAGACTTTCCAAACTGCTCACCGTTAAGAGCATTGTGACCATCATTCTGACCGCTGTATTCGCGTATCTGGCTGTGACCGGAGTGATCACCGGCGATCAGGTGCTGACCGTGTTCAGCGTGGTGATTTCTTTCTACTTCGGCACTCAGTATGAGAAGAACGTCGGGGCAGGTGAGCAGAAATGAACCTGCTGAACTGTATTCTCACCGATAACGATTGCTACAAGCAGGGTGAGACCATCGTTCCCAAAGGCGTGATGGTTCATTCCACCGGGGCAAACAATCCCACTCTGCGACGCTATGTGCAGCCGGCAAAGAACGACAGCGACTATGACTCCCTCATCAGCAAGATCGGCAAGAACAGCAACGGCAACAGTTGGAACCGCAAGGGGCTGGCTGTGTGCGTGCATGGCTTTATCGGCAAGCTGAAGGACGGCACCGTGGCAACGGTACAAACCCTGCCGTGGTATCACAGAGGCTGGCACGCTGGCTGGGGCAATAAGGGCACAGCCAATGACACCCACATCTCTTTTGAGATCTGTGAGGACGGTCTGGAAGATCCTGACTACTTCGCCGCCGTCTACAAAGAGGCCGTGGAGCTGACCGCAATGCTGTGCCGGGAGTTCAACCTTGACCCGATGGCTGACGGTGTAGTCATCTGCCACAGCGAGGGCCGCAAGAGAGGCATCGCCAGCAATCACGGCGACGTGATGCATTGGTTCCCCAAGCACGGCAAGAGCATGGACACATTCCGTGCAGACGTGGCTGCTCTGCTGGCTGAGCCAAAGAAGGACGACGAGTGGGAGAAGTTCCAGCAGTTCATGAACCGGTGGCTGACAGAGCTGGCCGATCAAGAACCCTCCGCATGGAGCGCCGAGGCAAGAGCGTACTGCGAGGGCAAGGGCATCATCAAGGGCGGCGCAAACGGGCAGAAGCGGTACAAGGCTTTCTGCACCCGTGAGGAGCTGGCGCAGATGCTCTACAACATGAAGTAAGGGGGTGCCGGCTATGGCAACCATGAACACCGTAATCGAGCGGGTGGACGGGCTGAAGCCCAACGCCTACACCGACGAGGACAAGTACCGCTGGATCAACCAGCTTGAGGGCATTGTCAGCGTGCAGGTGATGGGCGTGGAGTCTCCCGAGTACAGCCTGCCCGATGACGCAGACATTCCCCTGCTGGTAGCTTATCCCTTTGACGACATCTACGAGATGTATGTGTCGGCTATGATAGACTACCACAACCGGGAGTACAACAACTACAACAACGCCGCGCTGATGTTCCAAGAGCGTCTGGATCAGTTCAAGGCGTGGTACATCCAGAAGCACCCGCAGACCAAAGCGGGTAACTTCCGCAACGTAATGGGGTGATGAAATGCTACCGTATCTGAATGCAGAGAATGACAACAGCAAGAAGTACGTCGTGGCGTTTCAGGGTCTCAACTACGGAGAGGGATGGGCAGAGGGTGAGTTCTCCGACACCCGGAACGTGAGTTCTGCCCTGTTCCCCGCTCTCACTCAGCGATGGGCGAGACGAGTGGAGGGGGCGTACACCGCTCCCTCTACCCTGCACGCCAAAGACGGGCTGATCGTAGTGGACGGCACCACGGTGTACTACAACAACAAGGCCGTGGGTACTGTGTCCGCAGGACGCAAACAGATGGCCGCCATTGGTGACTATGTGATCATCTTCCCCGATAAGGTGAGCTACAACGTGGCTACCGGCGCATTCGCCAGCATGGAGGCTGAGGTAAGCGCAGCAGGGATGAAGTTCACAGACTCCACCATCACCGGCACAGGGCTGAGCGTATTCCACGTGGGCGACGCTGTGACCATCAGCGGTTGCACAGTTCACGCGGAGAACAACAAGACCATCATCGTGCGGAGCGTGACGGACACCCTGCTGACCTTCTATGAGAACAGCTTCACCGCAGGCACAGAGACAGGCACAGTAACGCTGAAGCGTGAGGTGCCCGATCTGGACTACATCTGCGAGAGCAACTACCGTCTGTGGGGCACAAAGGGCAACACCATCTACGGCTCCAAGTACGGCGATCCGTTTAACTTCCAAGTGTTCGACGGCCTCACAGGAGACAGCTACTACATCGACGTGGCAAGCGACGGTGAGTTCACCGGCTGTATTCCCTATTCCTCCCATGTGTGCTTCTTCAAGGAGCATACCCTGCACAAGCTGTACGGCAGCAAGCCGAGCAACTATCAGGTTGTCACCTCTCAGGTGTACGGTGTGCAGGAGGGCTGCGAGCGCAGTATGTGCATCATCAACGAGACCCTGTACTACAAGGGCGTGAACGGCGTATATGCCTACACCGGTGGCGTGCCTGAGCTGATCTCTGACAAGTTCGGTGTGGAGCGGTTCATCAATGCCTGTGCCACCTCTGACGGAGACCGCTACTACATCTCCATGCAGAAGGACGGCAAGTGGGGCGTGTACGTATTCGATGTGAAGCGCAACCTGTGGCTGCAGGAGGACGAGACCCAATGCGTGGACATGGCCTTCCATGACGGTCATGTGTATATGCTGGCAGCAGACGGTGGTCTGTACAAGGTTGATCCTGACGGAGACCGCTCCGATATGCAGTGGAGCATCACGTTCTGCCCCTTCCATGAGACCATCAACGAGCGCAAGGGCTATTCCAAGTTCCACATGAGGTTGGAGATGGCCGCAGGCGCGTGGCTGAGCGTGGAAGTGAAGCGTGACATCGACACCAAGTGGGAGCAGGTGTACACGGTACACAACGAGCGGGCGCGTACCATCAGCGTACCGATCCTGCCTGCCCGATGCGACAGCGTGGAAATCAGGATGAGCGGCAAGGGCGAGTGCCTGCTGCGTACATTCATCCGTGAGTTCTTTGTGGGGAGTGATGTGTAATGCCGGTCTTTGCAAACCAGCTTCGTACCATCGACTACGCAAGGCCCGAGGAGGCCCTGAAGGTGATGGCGAACCATATCCGCTACATCCAAGAGCAGCTTGAATACACGCTGATGAATCTGGACAGCTCCAACGTGACCGAGCTGAACACGGATGAGACAACCATTTCCTCCTCCACCGGCGGCGTGAGCTTCACCGGCAACAGCATCACGCTGAAGGGCAGCAACGGAGAGATATTTGAGGCAGGTGTGCCCGAGGGCAAGAGCGCATTCCGCTTCACGGTAAAGGGAGCGGGCGGCGAGCAGGTGATGTACCTGACGGGCGGCCAGCTTATCATCACGAATCACGCCACCATCCACATTGATGGCGGCGAATGGTAAGGAGTGTGATTACAATGGCAAAATACGATAAAGACGTGGATTATCAGGCGCTTATCAATGAGGCTGCGGCAAAGAAGGATTACAAAGCGGCGGCACAGTATGAGCAGCAGCGCAACGCGAAGATCAACGATCTGAATGCCACCGGCGACAACAAGTACAACGCCACCGCCACCAACAGCTATGCTGGCTGGCTGGACGATACCGACTATGGCACCATTGGCAAACAGCAGATGGCAAGCGGTGCGAGCTGGCAGGACGTGGCGAACACCTATGAGAACCGTCTGAACAAGTCGGCCAACACCGTGGGCCTTACTCAGTACGCCAACGACGATCTGCAACAGCAGATGCTGGACTACATCATCGCCGGTAAAGGTGCTGAGTCTGCGGCTGGCTATTCTATGCCCACCTTCAGCTACGATGTGGCGCAGCCCACGTTCAACAGCAACTATCAGACTCGCATTGATGCGATGCTGAACGACATCCTCAACCGGGAGAAGTTCAGCTACAACGTGGAGGATGACCAGCTCTACCAGCAGTACAAGACCCAGTATAACCGCGAGGGCAACCGTGCCATGAACGATGCGCTGGCTGCGGCTGCTTCCGGTGCCGGTGGCATGAACAGCTACGCCATGACCGCGGCACAGCAGGCCAACAACTACTATGCCACCCAACTGGGCGACAAGATCCCCGAGCTGTACCAGCTTGCCTACGATATGTATCTGACCGATATCGACCAGCAGGTGCGCGATCTGGGTCTGCTGCAGGACATGGACAACACCCAGTACAACCGCTACCGTGACACCATGAGCGATTGGCGCAATGACCGCGACTTCGCCTACGGTATGTACCGCGACAACATGGGTGATTATCAGTGGGGCAAGCAGTTCGACTACAACGCGAGTCAGGACGCTATTGACAATGCCTTCCGTCAGGAGCAGGCCGACATTGGCAACAATCAGTGGCAGATTCAGCATGACTTCAACGTCACGCAGGCTGGCATTGACAACAAGTATCGGCAGGATCAGGCGGACATTGCGAATGCTGCGAACAAGGACAGCGCCGCATGGAACAAGGCTATGGACTTGCTCAACTCCGGCACTATGCCTACCGCTGATCAGCTTAATGACGCTGGCATGACCAACGAACAGGCGTCTGCTATTCTGGCTCTTGTCAAGGCAGGGTACAACATGGACTTGTACGGTAATCCGACCGGCTATGTGCCTCCTAAGACCGGCGGCGATAATGGTGGGAACGGTGGTACTGATGGTAATGATGATACTGGCAAAGATGATAACGATGACGATAATGGTGGAGGCGGCGGAGGCGACGAGCCCACCGAGGTAGAAAACCGTCACGCTGATTCTTGGGTACACGTGCAGGGCTTTGGGCGCCTTACTTGGCAGGAGCTGGAACACAAAGTTAATACGGGCGAAATCATCGAGACCATCACCAGCGACGGCAAGTATCGATACGAAAAGAATAAACTATACATCAGTTACAAATAAAGAAAGTACCGCGACCCAGACGATTTAATGGAGGTGCTGTATGGCAAGCGAATTTCTGAGGAAAAAAGCACAAGAGCGAGCGGCAGAAACTGACCGCGAGTATGGCGCAGACGCTTATGGCGGAAGTAAGTGGAGAGAAGAAAACTCCGGTGGCAGCAATGCCACCGGAGGAGGCAATACAAATAAAGGAAGCGACACTACTTTCTCCGCCACCAAAAAAAGCAGCTCTTTCTTGCAGAAGAAAGCAGGAGAACGGGCGGCTGAGGTAGACAAGAAGTATGGAGTGGATGCATACGGTGGCAGCAATTGGCTGAATAACGCCAGTGGTGGGCCTGCGCAGAAGCCCGCAGCCAATAATTCCACCGGCAATCGCAGCTACTACTCCGCCACCACTATGAGTAACACCCGTGAACCCCTGAAGGCTAAGATCGACGAGCTGGAACCCACTTACCTTAAGATGCGAGAGCAGATGGAGGCCGCAACCTCCAATCTGGAACGGTTGGCGGCGCAGGTTCAGGCGGCTCCGAACAATGCGCAGGTGTACAATTTGTACAAGGCTGCTTACGACAACTATACCAAGCTGTGGGCTGAGTTTGAACCTATCCAGACCCAATATACCAATGCGGTGAACGCCTACAACGACGAGTACAACAATTGGAGAGGCACTATCCGTGATGCCTCCGAAATTGACAAAGAACTGGCCGAACTGGACGAGCGAGCAAAAGCCATCCAGACCGAAATGTATTCTGCTGGTCTGGCTGCCGCTTATGGTGGAACCTCCAACGTCAATATGACGCAACTCGGCTTAGAATTGTATGAAATCGAGCAGAAGCGAGCGCTGCTGGTTGAGGAACGCAATTGGGGCGAGTATTTCAGCTACACCGATTTGATGGACAACGCTGACTTTGAGACGTATGCCGCAAAGGGTGCGACCGATAGTGGCAACTACGTCACCTTGTTGCGTGATAAGTCTCCCGAGTGGGCTGACATATACTCCTACATGGATGATGATGAGCTGTCCATCTACAACTACCTGCTGGGCAAAGAGGGCGATGAACGCGCCAACGAGTATCTGAATTACCTGAAGGAATACCTCAATGCCAGAAAAGGTGAGCAGATTGGTTCTGAAATCCGAGGCATCGACAACGGAGTATGGCGCACGATTAAAACTGGTGTATATGGTATTGAGGCAGGCTTAGACCAATTCGCTGGTGGTATGCAGCAGTTTTTCAGCAAAGAGGATTTGCCTACTTCCGCTACTCAGTATGCCAGCCAGTACATTCAGAATGATCTGGAGGACAACAAAGTTGGTTCGTGGCTCTACGGAGCGGCTACCACCGTCGGTAACATGGCCCCGTCCATTTTGGTGTCTACCATAATCGGCCCTGCCGGTCTTGGTGTGGGTGGCGCTGCCGCAGGCACTGTGGCAAAGGTAGCAGGCGCTGCCACGATGGGCACATCTGCCGCAGGTAATGCCTACGGACAGAAACTTGCCGAGGGCTACAGCACGGAGCAGGCACGAACATACTCCACCCTTGTCGGCGCGAGCGAAGGCGCTTTGCAGTATTTGCTTGGCGGTATCGGCGCAATGGGCGGTGTGACAGACGACATTCTGCTGGCTAAGGTGGCCGCAATCGATAACGGCCTTGCACGTGCTGCACTCACCGCAGGCGTGAAGATCGGCAGCGAGATCACCGAGGAGGAACTTCAGAACTTCATCGAGCCTCTGATCGCCTCCGTGGTATTCAACGAGAACTACGATGCTCCCACCATTGAGGAGATTGTAGAGACCGCCATCGTGACCGCGTTGAGCACCGGTGCTCTTGAAGGCGGCAGCACCATCTCCGCAGGCATCCCAAAGCTGAACGGCATGGACATCGACACCGCAAAGGCCATCATTGAGGAAGGCTTGACCGCTGACCCCAACAGCAGCAGCTACAAGCTGGCTCAGGCACTCCAGAAGCAGATGGACGGTGGCAAGACCGTCAACGACTTCCAGATGAATGCTCTGTACGGCCAGAATGTCGAGCACGTGGACATGACCGCAGACCCCGATGCTATCCTTGCCGAAGCTGCCGCAGAAGTGGCGGCAAAGGAAATGGGCGTAGAAGCCACAGAAACGGCTCAGGACGGCGTTAGTGCGGAAAACGCACACGGTGTCACCGAAAGTGCGAAAAACGCACCTACCGCCGCCCGGGAAGCAATGAGCGCTGCTGCAATGGCAAGCGTGCCGTACAATGTGCTGAACAACGCGCAAAAAACCAAAGCGAGCACGCTGGACAGCCTGGGCTACCTCAGCAACGGCACCCGCGCCTTTGAGTCTGTGGTGGAAAGCACTGGCATGAGCGTGGCTGATGCACGGAGCTATTTCCAAGCCGCTTATGAAAAGGGCCTGCGGAACACCCCTGCCGAGAAGATGTCCTTTGCAAATGAAGTTGATCGAGCTGCTTATGTGGCCGGTCTGAAGGACTACGGCATGGTTCAGAACGAGCTGAAGGCCAGGGATGTGCAGATGGCACAGCAGGCCCCCGTACAGAGCAAGGAAGCCTCCGGTTTCCATTATGACCCCAAGAAACTGCCCAAGAACGTGTCCCGGGCTGAGGCCGATATTCTGAATGAGCTGTCCGTGATGCTGGGTGTCAGCACAAGCATGGTGGGCAAGCGAGATTACAACGCTAAGCTGATCGGGACTAAGAACGTGGAGATCGCCAGCGACTTCCAGACCGAGATGTACGGCGCGGACGGCAATCTGAGAAAGACCACTGTGCTGGATCACGGCATTCATGAAATGGCAGGCCATCAGGTTATGAAGTTGGCCCCTGTACAGGGCAGAGCATTCCTGAACGCCATGTACGGCTACCTCAGCGAGAATATGCCCGATACTGTGGCAACGCTGGCCGAGGAAAAGACGGACTCCTATGGCGACAAGGATGTGGGTCTGAACACCTACAAGGCGATGGAGGAAGTGGTCGTCAGCGAAATCTTCCCCATCCTGTACGGAAGCGATCCCGCTCAGTTCAAAGCTGCTATGCAGCGCGTGATGAACGGCACCGGCAAGGAGGCCGAACAGGCCAAGCAGGGCGCACGGACATGGAAGAACGTACTGAGTGATCTCTGGAAGAAGCTGAAATCCATCGCCGCCAAGCTGAGAGGCAAGGGCGACGTGGAGGCTGCCCGTGAAGCCGAGCAGGCAGCAGACCGCGTGAAAGAGCTGCGGGATATGTTCGAGGATGCCATGCGTACTGCTGTGCAGCGAGTGCAGGACGCACAGGCTCAGGGAACAAAAAACACCGCCCAGATGGACGGTGGAGAAATGTTCAGCTTTAAGGGCGTTAATCGGTACGGCATCGAAGTCTATGAGACCAGTGCCGAAGTTAAGGCGATGACGTGGGCTGATCGCAGAAAGCTGTTCCTTGACTTGATGGAGAATGAGTACAGAGGCCGGACGGCAAAGTTTATCCGAAATGGTCACGCATATTACGCAACCTTTACGGAGGATGATGTTCGTAAAAATATTTACGGCGACAAGAGATCGGATAAAGCGGGCCGTAACGCAAAAATCAATGCAGGAGCCTCTGGCGATATTTTCAATCTTGTGGAAAATGCAACCTATAAGGGCAGCAAGCCGGAAGAAGGAAAGTCTACACGCGCACATGATGGCGTCGGCTACTGGGACTACTTCGTTAAGAAGGTGCAGATCGACAACAAGGTGTTTGATCTGTTGGCGAATGTTCGTAAGAAGAAGGAAGGCGAGTACGTTTACAGCCTTCAGTTGCGCGAGGATAAAAAAACAAAGGCAACTCCGCCCAATATCCCCCGGATAGCCGAGGGTTTCAACAGGGCGCAAGCTG
>JAEIGA010010499.1_pt1 | contig 14035 bp, 12 predicted proteins | sample 9270691 | NCBI WGS metagenome assembly JAEIGA01 (sample SAMN17057246, study PRJNA624740) | gut metagenome | biome: biome; isolation source: fecal sample | host: Bos grunniens | place: China: Xizang | collected 2019 | reverse complement strand
TTGAAGGAAGGAGTTGCGGTCCCACAGGCGTTCGCCATTGCGCCAGACATTATTCACAATCGCTCCTGGCACACCTCGTTCGGAGTTGTAGTGATAGAGTTGTAGTTTCCAAAAGCCTGTGTTGCTATAGTAGTGATTGACAGCCGCTTCCACGCGGATAGCGTTGATGTCGCCGTTCTGGCGGATGGCTGTGGTGTCGTATGCTACTTCGCCCGAAGGAGTGACACGGCGGTAGCGGAATGGGTACTTGCCGTCGGAAGAGACGAGTTCGGCATTCATCGTCAGCGACATCGTCTCGCTGAGTTTAATATCAAGTAATAAACTTGGGTCAATAAGGGCGAAACTACCTGCACGCATTTGTGCTTTGACATTTACGGTCTTGCCTTCGGCGAAGCGTGGACGGCGGGTAGTGAGGTAGATACTTCCTGCCGCACCAAACTCACGAGCAGACTGCCATATGTCGGATTTCTGACCGTTGTAGAGTTGGATCTCTTCGATATTTTCGAGGGAGTATTTGCCAAGGTCGATCTGTCCGTTTTGTGCGTTACCGAGCTGAATACCATTGTAATATACGCCCATGTGGTTGGTACCCATAGAGCGGATATTCACGGTCTTGATGCCACCTACACCACCATAGTCTTTGATCTGCACGCCAGAGAAATAGCGAATGGCATCGGCTACGCTGAGGGCATTCATCTTCTTGAGTTGTACGCCCGAAAGTGTTTGAGGGATAATGATGTCCTTCTCTTTGACGCGAGCGGTAATGGTGTACTCTTCTAATTCGAGATAACGGGCGATGAGGCTATCAGGCGATAAGGCTAAAAGAGAGTCGGCGGCATTGTTTTGAGAGAATGCTGCCACACACATGAGTGTGAAAAATAATATGGATACTAATCTACGCATGTTGCCTGACTCTATACCACGAGAGTGTTCAACTTAGCAAACTAGAAAGTTAAAGTGTTTCAATGTTTCACGCCCTAAAGGGCTGTTTCAATTTCAACTCTGAAACCTTGAAACTATTTCAACTAACGAAGTTCACGGCATGCAGCAGGTCTTCTGACTTATTGCTCGTTTGTTCAGCCTTCCCACCTGATAGGCAGTGACTTAGATTCAAAACAAACGATATTGCAAATCACAGCAGCGGGTCTGTGCCAGAATCTCACTGGCTTCCCTAAGCCGGATCCCCGACGAGCCTCGCGGGCGAGTGGGGGTGCTCTTAACTGAATGCGGGTGCAAAGGTACAACAAAATTTGCGGATGTGCAAATTTTGGATAAAAAAAGTTTTAAGAGTTTTTGTAACATTTTATGCATCACATAGATACCTATATTATTCTATCGTATATCAAACGTATCTATACGCTAAAAAAATAGCGGGAAGAAGAAGTGAAATTTGCATAAATAAGAAAAAATATGTACTTTTGCACGACAAATCATAAAGATATCAAGAAATTATATTGGAAACAAAAACAAATGATTAGGATTCGTAGAGCAGAAATAAGTGACGCGACATACATCGCAGAAGGGATTTTTAGCGCGTTTTTGTTGGAAGAAAACGCCATTTTATTGGGGAGTGATGCAGGAGAAGGCGGTGTTTCGCTGCGAGAGAAATGGATGGAGACATTGACGGACGTATGTGTACAGGCAAATACACATTATAGTTATAGAAATACATTTATTGCCGAATTAGACGGAGAAATAGCGGGGATGATGATTGCAGTGGATGGAAAAAACTACCGATTTCAACGGGAAAATATGTATCCGCAACTGAAGGAATTGTTTGATATGGCATTTGGAAAAGGTTGGGAAGACATGGAAGATGAAGCAAAGGCAGGAGAGTATTATATTGACAGTTTGTCGGTGTCCCTACCCTACAGGAATAAGGGTGTAGGCACGGCGTTAATCACCCACGCAAAACAGCAAGCCAAAGCACTTGGAACGGAGAGGTTGACATTAGCAGTAGAGCCGATGAATTCGGCAAAAACACTATATCAACGCATGGGATTTTGGTATGAGCGAGAGATCACTATCTTCAACGAGGTGTATCACTTGTATGTGGCTACTGCTTGAAGTACTTAGCGTAGTTATCTAAGAACAATTGTACAGCTTCAGCGAGAGGGCCGTAATACTCACCGCCTGCGGCATTGGCATGTCCTCCGCCACTGAAAACCTCATTAGCAAACACATTTACAGGGCGATCGCCTTGGCTGCGAAAAGAGAGTTTGATTTTTGTCTTAATGCCGCCATTTTTCTCCATTTCATCGAGAGTTGCTTTGTCTTCACGCATAAAAACAGAGTAGTGGATATCCTTGCTCTGGAGAGGCATATTGACAATGCCTTCGGCATCGCCTTTTTGGAAATTGAAACGGTAGAGTTCTTTGCGATTGAGGTAGATAAGCGCCGCATGATGTTCAGGGAAAACACGCATCTTTTGATAAAGGCAATAGCCGACTAACTTCATGCGATCCACCGAATATTGGTTGAAAACGGCATTGTAAATAGCATCTTTGTCCACGCCAGCCTCAATGAGGGTGGCAATCATGGGGTAGATTTGTGGACGATTGGAGTTGTAGGAGAAGTTGCCTGTGTCGGTCATGAGTCCTGTGTAGAGGCAGGTAGCTATATCGGTTGAAAGTTGAAAGTTGAAAGTTGAAAGTACGTCGTATACCAGCTCACAAGTGGATGAAGCTTCGGGTACAGATACGATGAAATCGGCAAAATCAGAAGGATGGAGATGATGATCAATCATCACCTTTGGGCATGTGAGTGTGAGCATCTTGTCACCGAGCGTTCCGATGCGTTTTGGATCGTTGAAATCGGTGCAAATCACCAAATCGGCAGCTTCGAGATAGACATCTGCTTGTGCTTTTTGGGCATCATATAGCAGGACCCTTTCCGCACCTGGCATCCAAGCGAGAAATTCTGGAAAAGCGTTAGGTACAATGACTTGAACCTCTCTGCCGAACGACTTGATAAAATGATACATAGCCAGACTGCTACCCATCGCATCACCATCAGGTGATTGGTGGGTAAAGATAGCCACTTTGTGAGCTTGTTGGATGTAAGTATGGATTGCATTCATATGCCTTTTATACAAATAATTTGCAAAAGTACTATCTTTTTTTCATATTTGCAAATTTTGACTAAAAAACAACAAATTTTCTCGCACGCGCTTGCGTATTCCACAAAAAAGTTGTACCTTTGCGCGCTATTTATGTGACGATATTGAAAAAATAACAAAACAATCATCTATAAGACAATGAAAAAAACAATTTTATCCATCGTATTGCTCGGAGCAAGTTTGCTTAGTTTTGGTCAACAAGCAGAAGACAAAGTATTGATGACTATCAATGGTGAACCGATTATGCTCTCAGAGTTCTTGTACATTTACGAGAAGAACAACCAGGAGAGTAGTTTAGACAAAAAAACTATGGAGGAGTATTTGGAGCTGTTTGTCAACTTCAAATTAAAAGTAACAGAAGCTATGGCTCAAGGCATTGACACCACAGAATCCTTTGAAAAAGAGTTGGCTGGCTATCGTGCCCAAGCTACACCTAAGTATCTGCAAGATAATGTGGCTATTGATAGTTTGGTAGAGTTAAGTTACGATAGGATGGCTCATCCTCGAAGCGCATCGCACATTGCTGTACAATGCCCACAAGATGCTGATTCTGCGACAGTTGCAGCAGCAAGATTACGCATTGACTCTATTCGTGAGCGTGTGACGGTAGGACTACCGAAACAAGTAAAAAAAGGTCGAAAATTGGTAACTACACAAGAACCAGAAGATTTTTACGAGGCTGCGATGTTATATTCAGAAGAGCCACATGCTAAGCAGACCATGGGCAAGTTGGGGTATATTCAACCATTCCGCTACGTATATGAGTTTGAGGATGCTGTTTATAGAACTCCAGTAGGTGAAGTGACACAAGTTTTCCGCAGTCCATATGGCTTTCACATTGCCAAGGTGGAAACAGCAAGTGAATACGAAGAGGTACACGCAGCACACATCCTAAAATTAACCCCAAAAGGCGACTTACCCAAACTCTTGGCTGCCCAAGTAGCGATGGATAGCCTGTATCTCTTGGCAAAAGACGGTGCTGATTTTGCAGAATTAGCAAGAGCTAATAGCGAAGATCCTGGTTCAGCTATGCGTGGCGGAGATTTAGGCTGGTTCGGTCGCGGCAGAATGGTTCCACAATTTGAGAATGCTGCATTTAGCATGGCAATAGATAGTGTGTGCAAACCATTTTTGACACACTACGGTATCCATATTATTAAACTTTATGGAAAACGTGGTATTCAGCCATTAGATAGTATGCGCAGTCAAATATTGCGTCAAGTTCAGCGTGATCAACGTATGCAAATTGCACACAAGAGTTTCATAGACAAAACTCGCATGGAATACAATCTACCCGCAGAAATGAGCGATGAAGATGTCAAAGCATATGCAGACGCACATCTTGAGGAGAAATATATGGACTTGCGCAATTTGGTCCAAGAGTATCATGACGGTATATTGCTATTTGATGTTTCATTGCGCGAAGTGTGGGACAGAGCGACACAAGATACAGAAGGACTAAAAGCATATTTCAAGAAAAACAAAAAGGATTATACTTGGGATGAGCCACGCTTCAAAGGTCACATCATCTATGCCAAAGATGCAGACATGGCTAAAAAAGCGTCACAGATTGTTAAGAATAAGAAAGCAGATCCAGACTCTTTGGCAAGTTATATAAACCAACGTTTCAATACCGATAGCGTGCTGAACGTGAAAGTAGAACGTGGTATTTGGACCATAGGCAAGAATGCCGCTGTAGATAAATATGGTTTCAAGAAGAAAGAAGCAGAGTACACTGCCAACGAGAAGTTCCCAGAAGTGCTTGTCTATGGTAAGGTAATCAAGGCGCCAGAGGTATACACCGACGATCGTGGCAAAGTGACAACAGACTACCAAGATTTCCTTGAGAAACAGTGGATTGCTACTCTACGCGAGAAATACACTGTTGAGATGAAGATGACAGCAGATGAATTGAATGCTATAGGCAAATAAGTCAAACAGTGAAGATTCGCGATGCCATATTGATATTATTGGCTCTGGTATTAGTCAATGTGCTAGTGCAACATTTTGTGTTGCGCTGGGACTTGACAGAAGATAAACGATATAGTATTTCGGGCCCTACCAAACAACTGCTCCGCGAGTCAGAACAACCGATTGAAATAACAATTCTCTTGGATGGGGAACTCAACTCGGGATTTCTCCGACTAAAAACTGCAACAAAAGAAATAGTGGATGAATTTGGGGCATATGGTACAGTCACAATTTCTAAAAAGGCAGATGCCATAGTGGCTAAAGAGATGGGACTCACCCCAACGGTCATCCATGAACGTACCCACAAAGGGCAAACAGTTCAAACAACCATCTACCCTTACGCCATTGTTAGATACGGAGAAAAGCAGGCGGTAGTCAGTCTCCTAAAGAATCAGCGCGGATTACGAGGAGAGGAGAATATCAATCACAGTATCGAAAATCTAGAATATGCTTTTGTGGAAGCGATTCGTCGTCTAAAACAAACAAAAGTAGAAAAAATAGCTTTTTTAGAAGGGCATGGCGAGTTGAGCGAGCATGAAGTATATGATTTAACACAAGCATTAGCACAATACTACCAAATAGATAGGGGCGTATTAGGAACCGAAGCAGGCGTTTTGGATGAATATGAGGCTGTCATCATAGCAGACCCGCAATTTGTATTCAGTGAAACCGATAAGTATATCCTAGATCAATATTTGATGCAAGGAGGAAGGATATTATGGGTAATCAATGGTGTGAAGTTTTCGCAAGATTATTTATCATCGCAGGGATCAACACCCATCATAGCATTGGATTTAAACATTGATGACATGCTCTTTCGCTATGGTGTTAGGGTGAATCATGGGCTGGTTCAAGACTTGCAATGTTTACCAGTACCAGTAGATGTTTCTACAACTCCAGAGCAGCCGAATTGGCAACCTATGCCTTGGACATATGCGCCACTTTTACTAACTTCGCAACAATCAGCTATTACACGCCATGTAGCTCAAGTGACAACCACGATGGCTAGCGCTATAGAAATGGTAGGAGGCGAGGATGGTATAAAAAAAGACGTGCTTTTAGCGACTTCATCTGCCAGCAAGTTGACAGCTGCTCCCGCCGAGGTTGATCTTAATTTCGGGATTGATGATCAGCAGAGTTTTCGGTATGCTTTTATCCCAGTAGCAGTCAGTTTGGAGGGTGTATTTCAGTCCATATATGCGCATTCTTTGCCACCAGAAACAATAAAACAAGATGCACCAATCATTAAACAAAGTAAATTCACACGGCAAGTGGTTGTGGCAACAGGTAATAGTATTCGCAATGAGTGGCAACAAGGTAAACCATTACCATTAGGCTATGACCGCTACACACAAACACAATTTGGCAATCGCGATTTTATGATAAACACTGTGCTGTATTTAGCCGATGATGGGGCGTGGTTGACTTTGAGACAAAAAGAGATAACACTGCGTTTACTAAACGATCAACGTGCAAGAGAAAATCGGCTAATAGCACAAACGGTGAGCATCATCATACCGCTATTGATGTTAGTTTTAATCGGAAGCACCATATTGATAATCAGACAGAAAAAGTATATAAGATGAGAAATAAGATATTTAACAAGAGTGCTACATGCAGATTAGGAAGATTATACATCGTATTATTCTGCACATTAGGAAGCATCTGCAACATAACGTATGCCCAGGAGGCTCTTCCCTACCCTCTTGATACGATTGATGGCAAGATTTATTATCGCTATACGGTGGAGCGTAGTATTGGTTTATATAGAGTGAGCAAAAAATTTGGTGTTACACAAGAAGATATATTAGAAGCTAACCCACACCTGCGTAATGGTTTACGTTTCGATGATATCATCCACATTCCTATCAAACAATCCGAACAAACGGCAGAAAGCAATCGTATTATTAATCGCGACAGCATTGTGGTCGATTCGATAGTTTGGAACACAGATAGTATTATTCGTTTGGCAGTCATGCTGCCATTGCATGCCGATGCATTGAAACGCAACAAGACGATGGAACGTTTCTACGATTTTTACACTGGGGTGTTGATGGCTATCCACGAAGTACAAGCATGTGGACAGAAGATTGAAGTATTTGTATTTGATATTGGTAAGACCGATGTAAGGATTAATCAGTTATTAAACGATTCGCTATTCCCTGCGGTGGATGCGATTATTGGTCCTGCATATCGTCAGCAAATTGATATAGCTGCTAAGAAAGCAGAAAAAGATAGTATCTGGATGCTGATCCCATTCTTAAATGAGGTTGAACAAGTCAGCAATAACCCCTATTTGTTGCAATTCAATCCATCCAATAAAATAGAATCAGACACACTAGCCGCCTACTTAGCTCAATATGGTGATAGTATCAATTGTGTATTAGTAGAAGCCAGTGAAGACGAAACGATTCCACAAAGCATATCTACATTACACCAGTCAATCCAATCATACCACATTCCCACTAGCACTACTACAATCACACAAATTCTAGAGGACTCATTGGTCAACGCATTGGTGGAGGGGAAAGAAAATATCATCATCTTTAACACCGAAAAATATAGCAACTTAAAGATGGTAATGCCTTATTTGCTCAATGCTCGTACGAGCCATAATAATCTTACCCTTTACTCGCATTATTCATGGCAAAACGAGAAGATTATTCTTCCACAAATATATACCACCACATTCAAATGTGATTATTCTGTACCAGAGTCATATTCTCAACTCTTCAAGAGATATTTCACTCATACCTTAACCTCAATTCTTCCACGATATGACTTACTAGGGTATGACCAAACGAAACATTTGCTACAGATATTGCAAACGAATAAAATGGAACAAGGGGAGCAAGAATTATGGCATATAGGTATTCAATCAGACATACATTATGTTAAAATGCCTGAGGGAGGATATATAAACCAGAATGTACACATCCTGCGAAAATGAAGTTCAGAAGACGAATAATACTCCTCGGGCTACTAGTATTTACTTGTATAGGAATCACCGCCCAACCACGATTACGTACCCCAGAGATATACTTCGGTGGTCATGCGGGTGTGATGGCTTCGTCAATGATCTTCAACCCTAGCATCCGTACGATTGACATTGCACAGTCACCATTAAGTATAAATGGAGGTCTTGTTTTTCGCTATACTGGTCACAAAGTATGCGCAGTACAAGTGGAGATAAATTATATGCAGCGCGGCTGGAGGGAATTAGACGAAACAGTAGATTACCGAAAAAAATTAGAATATATAGAGATACCATTCTTGATGCACCTCTATTTTGGAAAGAAACATATGCATGGGTTTCTAAATTTGGGTCCACAAATTGGATATTGTTTCCGCGAAATAGAATATGGCACTAAAAATCCTAATCAAACGCATCAATACCTACCTATCCAACATCCATTTGACTGGGGAGTTGCCGGTGGAATAGGTATGTATTATAAAAGCAGCAAAATAGGATTATTCCAATTAGAAGCTCGCTTCAACTATAGTTTTGGTAGTATATTCGAAAATCGAACAACTGACTACTTTAGTTTTGCAAATCCAATAGGGCTGAGTATAAATCTAGCTTATTTATGGGAATTTAAAATTAAGTGACAACATAACGAAAACTTAGTACATAATATATGGGAAAAATCATTTCATTAGCCAACCAAAAAGGAGGAGTTGGTAAGACAACAACCTCCATCAATTTAGCCGCCGCTTTAGCACAACAGGGTAAACGTGTTCTGCTGGTAGACGCAGACCCCCAAGCCAACACCTCATCTGGTTTGGGTGTGGACATACAGCAATTAGAGAATACTGTGTACGAGTGCTTGATCAACAACATTGATCCTACCACTGCTGTTCTGCCGACAAGTATTGACAATCTCTATATGATTCCTTCACATATTGATTTGGTAGGAGCAGAAATAGAGATGCTCAATATCGAACAACGCGAAAACATTCTCAAACGTGTACTTGGAGCATTACGATCAGAGTATGATTATATTTTGATAGATTGTTCACCATCCCTAGGCTTGATTACCATCAATGCATTGACGGCCAGCGATAGCATTATCATTCCTGTACAATGTGAGTTTTTCGCGTTAGAGGGCATAGCTAAACTATTGAATACCATTAAGATTATCAAGTCTAACCTCAATCCAAGCTTACGCATCGAAGGCTTTCTACTTACGATGTACGATGGTCGCTTGAGACTATCTGCACAAGTACATGATGAAGTACGGCGCCATTTTGGTGATTTGGTTTTCAACACCGTCATCTCGCGCAATGTACGTCTCAGCGAAGCACCTAGTCATGGTATGTCTGTGTTAGAATATGATCGCCATAGCAAAGGAGCAAAAAATTATATCAACTTAGCAAAAGAACTGATCAGAAGACAATAATATATTTTATGAAAAAGACACTCGGTTTAGGAAGAGGATTAGATGCCCTTATAGATACCACTCATGTCGCTACTGCAGGCTCCTCGTCAATCAACGAGATAGCACTTGGCAAGATTTATGCCAATCCCGACCAGCCTCGTCATACTTTTGACGAGGAAGCTTTACAAGAATTGTCGCAATCAATTAGTGATCATGGTGTAATTTCCCCTATCACCTTGCGTAAAGATGCTGATGGCAAGTACATGATTATCGCAGGTGAACGCCGTTATCGTGCAGCAAAGATGGCCGGTTTAACAACCATTCCTGCTTATGTACGAACTGCCAAAGATGAGCAAGTCATGGAATGGGCTTTGATTGAGAACATTCAACGCGAAGACTTGGACGCAATAGAGATTGCACTCGCTTATCAACGCTTGATGGATGAATACCAACTAACGCAAGAACGCATGTCCGAACGGGTTGGAAAAAAGCGCGCCACAGTAGCCAACTATCTGCGTCTCTTGAAATTACCCGCAGAGATTCAACTGGGTATCAAGGAGAAGAAGATTGACATGGGACATGCACGAGCTATACTAGGTTCGCCATCGCCAAAACAACAACTGAATATCTACAAGAAAATTTTGCAGAATGGCTTATCTGTAAGGAAAGTAGAGGAGTTAGTAAGCGATAGCAAACCTGCCAAAAAAGAAAGCAAACAATTGGTTTCTTATAGTGAGCAACAAGAATTACTCAATCAAAATCTTCGGTTACCTGTAAAAATTAGTGCTAACAAAGTAGTAATCTCATTTCGTAATGAAGAAGAACTCAATACTATAATCAATAGACTCATTTGAAACAATTAGTACTATACATATTGTTATTTTTATTCTCAGCTATTGCAGTTGCAATGCCCAATGATTCTACATCTCAACAAACATTGGTTATAGATTCCTTGGCTGTAACTGTTCGTACTATGGCCCAAGACACCACTCCATTAACTCAAAAAGAGATCGACCGATTGTTTTGGAAGCCAGACCCGATACGAGCAGTGTGGTTGGGTGCTATTGTGCCTGGATTAGGACAAATATACAACCGCAGTTACTGGAAATTACCCATTGTCTATGGTGGTTTCATGGGGTGTATCTACGGAATTACCTATACCAACAACCAATATATCGGCTACAAAGCAGCGTATAGAGATATCTATTATGACATACGTGATGGACAAGTAAGTAACGCCCCAGATAAATCGTATATTGCCATCCTACCAGAAGGTTACACCATCGAACGTATGGGCGGTCAAAATGCTTATATGAACCGATTAAAAGAATGGCAAAACCAAACACGTCGTAATCGAGACTTATCTATAGCTGCTACGGTTATCGTCTATGCGTTGACTTTGATAGATGCATATGTAGATGCACAATTGTTTGATTTTGACATATCTACCGACTTATCGCTCAATGTCTATCCAGAACTATATTACGATCTACAACATCAACGTAGTGCTGAAATAAAAGTAGCTATCAATTTCTAATTAATCTATTCGTATTTTGAAAAAATTATTGTTCATATTGTTTTTGCTTGTTAGTGCAATAGCCTTTGCACAAGATAGCCTCTATGTAGATAGTACACCCGTATATTTTGATGAGGCATTGGCTTGGATTGATACCACTGACTGTTACTCCGACACACTGATCGCTGAACTGCCAGACTCCATTTATAAACAACGTCTTCAGGCGCTTCCATTCATAATCGAAGTCCCTTACAATGAAGTAGTTAGAAGATATATTCTCCGATATGTCAAACATAGTCCGAGACAGTTGGCATCGCTACAACGCAAAGCAGAATACTATTTTCCAATATTTGAAGATATACTTGCCAGACATGAACTTCCTTACGAGCTGTGCTATTTACCCGTCATCGAATCTGCATTAAACCCACATGCTCATTCGCATATGGGAGCAGCAGGACTTTGGCAATTTATGCCCGCAACAGGAAAAAAGTATGGATTGGAAGTTAATTCATTGGTGGATGAACGCATGGACCCTATTCGTTCTACTGAGGCAGCATGCCGCTTCCTGTCCGCATTATACCAAATTTTTAATGATTGGAACCTTGTCATTGCGGCTTACAATTGTGGACCAGGTAATGTCAACAAAGCGATTCACCGCGCAGGTGGCAAACGCGATTTCTGGAGTATCTATCCTTTTCTGCCAAAGGAAACACGCGGGTATCTACCCATCTTCATCGCAGCAGCATATGCCATGAACTATGCTCAGTTACACGGCATATGTCCATCCGATCCATTACTAATCATGGCTACGGATACCATCATCACTTCACAACGACAGCACCTCAAACAAATAGCTGATAATCTAGACATTCCACTTTCAGAGCTTCGAAGACTAAACCCGCAATATCCACGAGACATTCTCCCCGGAGGAAAGAACTATGCACTCTGTTTACCTATTGAGAAAGCAGGAACTTATATTGACAAGCAAGACACTATTTTGGCATATCAAGCCAACGAACTGATACACAATCGAAGAGCCGAGATCGAGTTACTACAACGTACCTCGGTCAATGGAGGATACTCTGTAAACGGAATAACCTATTACAAAATTAAAGAAGGGGATACCTTGGGTGGTATTGCTAAGAAATTTCGAGTGAGTGTCAAACAGTTAAAAGCCTGGAATAATCTAACTTCTGACATCATACGGGCCGGCAAGACATTGAAAATAGGAGTATAATTGTTGCATATAAAAAAAATGAAACCAACAAAAGTATATTATTCCATTGCTGAAGTACGGAATTTAACTTCCCTACCATCTGCCACATTGCGTTATTGGGAGCAACAGTTTGACCAATTGTCGCCTTACAAAGATGAACACGGCAACCGATATTATACCGAGAAGGACATCGCACTCATCAAACAAATCAAGTATATTCGAGATGAACTGCATATCACACGTATAGAAGCCATAAGGACAGAACTTAAGCAAGGCACGAGGCAGACAGATATCCGCCAGCGGGCAGCAGAGATACTGCAACGTGTACGCGAGGAATTAGCGGAAATACGTGCAAAAATATAAATACGACCTGAACTTTACGCTCATTCACATAGGACACCCTCGCATAAATTCACTATTTTCCTTTTCGATATTCGCTTGGGCGTAGACCAGTTTGATCTTTGAAGAAACGACAGAAAGTGGCACTGCCGTTGAAACCTAACTCGTAAGCTATTTGCTGCACAGTCATGTCACGTCGTGTATGTAAAAGACGTTTAGAGTGTACCACTAGCACTTCATCAATCCATTGAGCTGCACTTTTACCTGTATTCTCTCGAATGACACTTGAAAAATATTTAGGAGTTAGGCAAAGTTGTTCTGCATACCAAATCACTTCATGATGCTGATGGTAATTGCTAATCAATAGTTTGTAGAAAGCATTGAAGAAATGGGTATAACATGTTTTCTCTTGTTCTTGTTCTTCTTCACCACGAAAGCGAGTAAGCGCATAAAAGATGATATCCAACACGTTTGCGAGTGTTTCGTGGCGTTTTGGATGTTTGCTATCTACGATAATGCGAAGCGTGTTCATGACAGTCATCATCTTGGTATATTGTTCTTCGCTTAATGCAAAATTTGGATGGTCTTGGTATTTCACATAATTCATAAAAGACTCTCGAGTGACCATTTCTTCGTAAAATTTTCGAGAAATGATGATCACAGTGATCCTATAGTCTTCTGTACACTCGCCTACATTGATGATATGCCCTGGGAGTACGACAGCCATATTGTATTGTTGGAACTCCACAGGCATCATATTGAAATGATAATGTGATGAACCGCTATGATTGATGATAATCGTTAAATTATCGGATATAAATGCTTCGGATGATAAGACAATGGATAGAGTTTTTTCGTCTATCATGACTACTTCTTCTTGCTCTATTCGTTGAGCGATTGATGCGCTGTGTTCGTTCATGATACTACTTTTTGTTAGTAATTTTGCTGCAAAGATACGTATTTTTGTAAATACACACAAATATATTTAACCTTTTGTAAACACATAGATACCAATTCGTAATAGTTGTGTAAAGAAAATGTAGTAATTTTGCAGCGAAAATTAGAACACCCTTAAATCGAGATAATTGATTATGAGACAAGCGTCAACAAGTTTACTAGTATTTTTCTTTTTTGTATTTAGCCTACCTATGGTTTCTCAGAGTTTGCTTACTCCAGAACAATTGGCAAAAAGAGAGAAACGTAAAAATCTAACAGTTAAGGAGTGGAATGTAGATGCTAAAACGAAAACAAGGTGGTTGGATCATATAAAAGTGTATGACAGTCAAGGTCGCTGTGTGGAAGAAATAGAATTTGCCACATATGGTCAGCGCACTCGTGTTACTTCTACTTATGACGATGTTACAGGCAAAGTGATTGAGGAGGTGGAGTATAACGACCGTAATAAGGTTGTCCGTATTCGTAAATATGAGTGGAATGCGAATGGAACAAAAGCCAAACAGTATAATTATCTTCCGAATGGAAAGTTATATTCAATA
>JAEIGA010010498.1_pt1 | contig 14036 bp, 11 predicted proteins | sample 9270691 | NCBI WGS metagenome assembly JAEIGA01 (sample SAMN17057246, study PRJNA624740) | gut metagenome | biome: biome; isolation source: fecal sample | host: Bos grunniens | place: China: Xizang | collected 2019 | reverse complement strand
AGTTACGATGCAAAAGGATCAGAGTATATATATTTCAATTCGAGTATTGGGATTTGAAGCTGCCAATGTATATGTCAACAACGACTCAATTTATGCTTCATATAAATTAGATAAAATATATATCGCCGAAGACTTAAACAAGATTCTTGGTAGTTTTCCCGCTACGATTAGCGACCTCCAAAGCATGTTGCTCGGACGTGCGTTTGTGTTGGGAAAAGGCGCAATTGATATTTCGATGTATAGAGAGTTTTTGCTCTCAATAGATAACGACTACTGGCAGATAGCTCCCAATAGTATTGGAGATGTTGACTATAAATTTTTATATAAATGCATAGATAATAACATTTCAACATTGGAGGTTGATGTGGCAAAAGAGAATCGTGCCAATTGTATTTATGGAAGCAGTGTGTCAACACCAATAGGAAATGTGCCCAATAGTGCAACAATCTCTACCCAAGTAAAAAATATTCCTCTATGCGCTAAAATAGCGTGGGAACTCAATAATGCGAAATGGAATAGTGGAGCAACTCACAAATGGAAAACTCCAAAAGGCTATCGACGCATTGATGTTGCTAACTTATTAAAAAATACTAATCCTTGAGCATGAAGCGAATAATATTCATATTAGTTGCGTTGTTATCGGTGAGTGTAATGCTTGCCGACAAGTCGCAACAGTCAATTAAAAAACAGCAACAACGCACCAATAAAGAGATTAAAGAAACTGCAAAGAAGATTGAAACCAACAAGAAGCAAACCAAAAAGCAGTTGAACTTATTAAATAAACTTACTGTTGAAATTTCGCAAAATACACAAGAATTGAATCAGTTGCAGACATCGATTGATTCTCTTGATAAATCAATGCGAAAGATGACCGATTCGATTGCATTTTTGGAAAAACGATTGGTGTTGATACGCGAGAACTATAAAAAATCGCTTCGCTCGGTGAGAGCATCGCGCCATTCAACAAGTAATATTGCATTTATTTTCTCATCAAAATCATTTGATGATGCATATCGACGTATGCGATATTTGCAACAATTCAATACTTGGCAAACAAATAAAGCCAATGAGGTAAAAGAGGCAATTACAGCAATTGAGAATGCAAAAAATGAATTGGTTGCGCTTCATTCAACCAAAAGCAAAACACTTGAACTTGTAGCATCGACGCAAAAAACGTTGGTAAAAAATCAACAAGAACAATCGCAAGTGGTGGCGTCGCTTCAAAAAGAGCGCACACAACTTGATGCATATCTAAAGAAAAAACAAAAAGAGGCTCAAAAACTTGATGATCAACTTAATGAGTTAATCAGAAAACAACAAGAAGAGGAGCGCAAACGTCGCATCGAGGCTGAAAAGAAACGCAAAGAAAAAGAACGTCTTGAAGCCGAAAAACGCCGTAAGGAGCAAGAACAAAAAGAGAAGGAACAAGCTGAAAAAGGTCAACAACCTTCTAAACCTGTTGATAGCAAAAAAGAGGAGCCTAAAAAGCAACCTGAGCAACCTATTGTTGACACTGAAGAGCAAGCACAACAAACATTATCGAGCAACTTCGAAAACAACAAAGGTAAGTTGCCATATCCAGCAACTGGCAAGTGTCGCATAGTGAGCAAATTTGGTCGTCATAAGCACCCTTCATTGCAATATGTTGAGGTTAACAATAATGGTATTGATATTGAACTTCTCTCATCGACCTCGGCTATAGCAGTGTGCGACGGCACGGTATCAGCGATATTCCAACAATCGGGATATAACAATATTGTGATGGTGCGACATGGTAGTTATATAACAGTTTATGCTAATCTTGCAACAATAACAGTCAAACCAGGCGATAAGGTAAAAGCGCGTCAAGTAATCGGTACGGTCTATGCCGACCCCGATGATGATAATCGTTGCATACTACACTTTGAAGTGCGCAAAGAGACTCAAAAACTTAACCCCGAACATTGGATAAAGTAGGTCATACTACATGGCACAACAATCAAAAAATAATATCACTAATGGCGTGCTAAAAGCCCTTGGCATTTTTGGAGGCGTGCAGATGATAACAATTATCTGCTCAATATTGCGCACAAAATTGATTGCTGTGTGGATTGGCGCTGCAGGTGTGGGATTATTTGGCATTTTCAACTCTGCCATAGAATTATTGGGTGTGCTTTTTCATCTTGGAGTGAGAGATAGTGCTGTGCGCGATATTGCTTCTTCGCAACAACCCGACACGAATAAAATTATCACAATAGTGCGACGATGGGTGCTGGTTTTAGGCGCAATCGGGTTGGTCGTAACAATGGCTATTTCACCTTTATTGAGCAATTTTACCTTTGGAAATTATGACTATACTTATGCATTCATAGCAATTGCTATTATCATATTCCTATCTTCGATTCAAAATGGAGAGTTAGCGATACTCCAAGGCACGAAAGAGTTAAGCCGATTGGCAAAAGCTTCGATATGGGGCGCAATAGGTGGAGTGATTATATCTATTCCTCTATTCTACATTTGGAGGATAGATAGTGTGATTCCGGCATTGGTAGCGTATTCAGTAATCACTACAATCGCAATACTTTCGCAACGAGTATCAACTCCTAAACCCACTCCTTGCATCACATTTAGTGAAACGATGAGCAAAGGACGGAGTTTTATCTCACTTGGCATATTCTTGACAATTTCGGCTGTAGTAAATCATCTCGTTTCGTTCTTATTTATTACCTATCTCAACCATGTAGGCGACACCTCCGTAGTGGGACATTATCAAGCAGGGATAACATTAGTAAATAAGTATATGGGGATAATATTCACAGCAATTATTATGGAGTATTACCCACGACTTTCGCAAGTGAGCAGTTCGCAAAAACGCACATCAATATTTGTTTCGCACGAAATATCAATCATGTTGTGGATACTGCTTCCTGTTATTGCGATATTTATAGCATCGAGCGAATTGATAATTTCACTTCTTTATTCATCAGAGTTCTTATTGATTACCCCATTTGTAGTGTGGGCTGTGATAGGTACAATATTCCGTGCAATTTCATGGTGTATGGCATACGTAATTCTCACACGTGGAGATGGAAAAGTATATCTTGTCACTGAGTCGTTGAGTGCTATCACTTGTATTACTCTCAACATTCTTGCCTATAATCTTTGGGGGCTTGAAGGGCTCGGATTTGCCTACATGGCGTGGTATATAATCTACACCATTATTATAGGTGCTGTGTATCATATTAGATACAATCTACGCCTTAATAGCGAGATTATACGACTCGCCACTATTGCCACATTAGCAATTGTGATAAGTGCAATAGGATTTATTTACGTAGGTTGGTATATCCCGGCAATAGTAGGGTTAGTATTCACACCTATTGCATACCGAAGAATTATACGTCGTCGATTAGTAAAATAAGCCTATACGGCAGGCAGACTCATCCCGTTTAATTTGCGATACAAGTCAAGTGCATATACATCGGTCATGCCCGAAACATGGTCTATAACCCCTTGTATTCGTCCGTATAAAGTGGGTGCGTTTATTTCATATTGTTGAGGTACTTTTGAGAGCAATAATTGCGAGTAGTTGAGGTGTGGATAGCGCACAGCATGCACAAATTTCCCCAAAAGATATGTGATGATTTGATTACCCGCGAGTTCGATATCTACAACGTCGCTCGCCTTGTAAATTTTCTCCCATGATAGTTTGGAACAGTTGCGATACTGCTCTTTTTCAAGTGTTGGGATATGGTCAATTAAGCAACCTTTGAATTCCCCTTTGAGAATCTCTTCTTCATGCTCTACAAATGCTTCGGCACAACAACTCACCAATTGCCCTATTACGCATGAACGCATATAAGACACTTGCTCGTTGGGATCTTCAACACTATTCATTACTTCAAGCATGTGTTTTTTGCGCTCATCGTCAAAGAATCCCAACAATAGGTCGGAAACTTGCTCGGTAGTGAGGATTTTGAGTTTGTGAGCATCTTCAATATCCATTACCTCGTAGCAAATATCGTCGGCAGCTTCCACGATATATACCAATGGGTGGCGCACAAATGCCACTTCTCCATTTGCTCCATAGCGTGGCAATATGCCTAATTCGTTGGCAATGCGCACAAAATCATCTTTTTCAGAAATGAAAAAGCCAAATTTATTTGCCTTGCCAGCCAATGTTGATTCGTATGGGTATTTTACAATTGATGCTAATGTTGAATATGTCATTGCAAACCCTCCAGGGCGACGACCTTTGAATTGATGCAAAAGCAATCGCAAAGAGTTGGCATTACCCTCAAAGTGGATTAAATCATCCCACTCCTCTTCTGAAAATTCATTTTTGAGCGACACCCCTTCACCTTCAGAGAAGAATGTAGAGATAGCAGTTTCGCCCGAGTGTCCAAATGGGGGATTTCCCAAGTCGTGAGCAAGGCATGCTGCAGCTACAATGTCGCCAATATCATTGAGTTTCTCACACCATGGCTCAGATGCATATCGCTTGCGCAATACATTACTCACTTCATTTGCCAAGGAACGACCTACGCACGACACCTCCAAGCTATGAGTAAGACGGTTGTGCACAAAGATGCTACCAGGCAAAGGGAATACTTGAGTTTTGTTTTGCAATCGACGGAATGGAGATGAGAACACTAATCGGTCGTAATCGCGCTGAAAATCACTACGAGCTCCAGCGGTGGGATTGTGATATTGTTCAAGACCAAAACGCTTATCACTTATGAGTTGCGACCATTGCATCTTTTCTGCCATAATATTGTAAATTTTCTTGAGATTTTTGAGTTAATGCTTGAGAGTAAATAGAACTATATTAGCGCAGTTCTGATTATTCTCCACGAAATTACTAAATATTTATGTTACCTACAATCACAGGTTGATTAAATTGCCAAAAATTCCATATTTTCCCTTAATTTGCTCTTTTTTAGATATTTTTAATCAACGATTATTGCTTTTTAGTTGTTTTATTAAATAAAAATGCCTACCTTTGCAGTACTAAACAACATTTTATAAAGCAAAAGGGGGTCTCACCAGTAAAAGTGGGATTCTTTATTTTTTTACTTTTTTAAAAATTATACCAATATGGCAATTACTTATATGACCAAAGAGGGTTATAAACGCAAAATGGAAGAAATCGCGTATCTTGAATCGGTAAAACGCCCTGAAGTTTCACGTGCTATTGCTGAAGCAAGAGATAAAGGTGACCTTTCGGAAAACGCAGAATATGATGCAGCAAAGGAAGCTCAAGGTTTGTTGGAAATGAAAATTGCTCAACTCAAAGACCTCGTGGCTAATGCTCGTATCATTGACGAAAGCAAGCTCAATACCGACGAAGTTCAAATCATGAACAAGGTGAAAATCAAAAACCTTGTAAACAATATGGAAATGGAATATACCATTGTTGCCGATAGCGAAGCTAATCTCAAAGAGAAGAAAATCGCATCAAGCACCCCTATTGCACAAGGATTGCTCGGTCACAAACTTGGCGATATCGTAGAAATCAAAGTTCCTTCGGGCTTGATGAAATTTGAAATTGTAGAGATTTCTTTCTAATAAACACTTTTGCAATAACCTATAAAATCTATTATCACAATGGCAACAATTTTTAGTCGCATTGTAGCAGGTGAAATCCCAAGTTACAAAATTGCTGAAGATGACAAATATTATGCGTTCCTCGACATCAATCCAGTTGCTCCAGGACACACTCTTGTTATCCCTAAAAACGAGGTTGACTACATATTCGATCTAAACGACGAAGAATATCTCGGTCTTCAATTATTTGCAAAGCGTGTAGCTGAAGCAATAAAACAAGCAATCCCTTGCACACGCGTAGGTGTTGCAGTGATGGGTTTAGAAGTGCCACATACACACATTCACCTTATCCCCATCAATAAAGAAGCCGACATGAACTTCTTCAAAGAAAAAGCATCATTGAGTAAAGAAGAGATGGTCGAAATCGCCGCAAAAATCAGCCAAAACTTCGGTAACACTCAATCAGAGTTATACTAATCTCCACAACTATATATAACAACAAGGTCGCGCCAATTGACGCGACCTTGTTTGTGTTTTATTAATATAATTATCTTATGGTACGATAGTGTGGTCTTCGGCTTTTTGAGGCACGAGGGCGTTGTCGGGAGTTGGCAGTACTATCTCTTTGGGTTGAGCTGCTTGTTTATTCAATTCTACAAGGATAATATTTGTAATGTCTAATGCTGGGTTAAATATCACACCTGCCGATTTGTATAATATCGCATCATATTTATGGATTGCGTTGAAGTCGGTAATCTGTTTCATTATCGTTTCTTGAAGCAATTGCATGCGACGAGCATTTTCGGTGTTAAACTCTTGTGTGAGTCGTTGTTCTAATACTTGCACTGCTTCAGCCATACTTTGAAGTTTCTTTTGGTCATTGCGCACTGCTTGGTCTGACTGATATTTCCCACTTTGCAATTTCTTTTGATATTTTGCTTCAAAGTCTTTTACGGCTTTATATTCAGCGGCCAATACGTTTTTTGCACTATCTGATGCTAATAATGCCCACTCTTGGTATTCAATAGCTTTTGTGTATTTCGACATGATAAGTTCCATATCGACATATCTAATATTGATTGAAGGACCGAGTGATTTAGGTGCAACTACATCTTGTGCTGATGTAGCCGTAAAGATTCCCATAATTGCCAAGATGAGGCAAATGGCTTGTTTTGAAATACGTTTCATCGTTATAATGTTTTGTGATTATGCTTTTATGGAGAGAACCTATGTCTCATCGCAATGTTAAATTGTGATGCGCTTGGTAATATCTCCCACTTTGAGGATATATATGCCTCGTGAAGGCAGGCGAAAACGAGATATGCCAGGTTGAATGGTCTCTTGCGAAATAAGTTGCCCCAAAATTGAGAATACTTTTACTGTGGTAGGGCGAGAGGTGGTGACATATACATATCCTTCGCACACTCTCACATCGGCACCTTCAACTTCGATGCGCTCTGTTTGTATCTTGCCCCCAGTGCGTTCCCATGCCGATGCTGCATTCGCTCCCAAGCAAATGCCACATACGGCTACGATTATGAGGATTAGACGACGCATCATTAGTGATAACTATTTATTTACGGCTCAAAATTAATCAATTTTTACTTTATATCAAAATATTACAATCTATTACCGAAAACAAAGAGGTGTATCGTTTTGTTGCGATACACCTCTCAATTATGGTTTAACTATTGTGATTGCTATTATTTTTTTGCTTTTTCGTCGGCTTTTTCTGCTTTTTCTTCAGCAGGAGCAGCAACTTTGTTGTAACGAGCATTAAGACCATCAATCACTTCGGTTGTGATATCAAGTGCAGGATTGAAATATACGCCTGCAGCCTTGAAAAGAATTGCATCGTATTTGTGCTCTTTGTTGTAATCTTCGATAAATGAGTTGATTGAGTCTTGAAGTTGTTTTTGCCATTCAGCATCTTCTTCAGCAGCACGGCGACGAATTGTTTGCTCTTGTTTTTGAGCATTTACCACCATGTTTTGATATTTTTGAAGGTCGGCATTATAGCTTGCTTCTGTCAAGTAACCGTTGTTTTTAGCTTTCACTTGACATTCGTTTTCAAATTTTTGAGCTGCTGAATACAAACCTTTGATTTTCTTTTCAAGACGGTCGGTTTCTTTTACCAACCACTCTTTGTAATCACTTGCAAGATTATAGTGAGCAGTGATTGAATCCATATCGATATAACGAATGTTGGTTGTAGTGGGGTATGATTCGGCAGGTTTTACAGGTTCCGCCGCTTTTTCGTTTGAGCATGATGCTACAAATAAGAGTAACGCCAAGTTGGCCAAGATTGCGAATTTCTTCATGTTAGTGTTTTTTGTTTATATACTTTTTTTATTTCTTTTTATTTCGGTTGTTGCTACACCTTTTGAGCCCTTTTTTAATGTTAAAAGCATCGTTTTATAGCCCAAAATGTGTTTTCGTTGTGCAAATATATGAAACGAATCCTAATTATTTGCTATATATAAATTTTATTTTGTAACTTAGTGTGCGAATAATGATGTTTTTAACATTATTTTCCATCGTTATAAATATTTTAAGCAGTAAACTCATTAATTAAACACTAACTAATATGACACTAAAAGACTTAAAACCATCTTTAGTTTGGTCGATTTTTGATGAAATCACCAAGGTGCCTCGTCCTTCTAAAAAAGAAGAAAAAATTCGTCAATGGCTTCTTGATTTTGCAGCCAAAAACAATATTACAGTAAAAACCGACGCAATCGGAAACGTTGTGATGAGCAAACCAGCAACTCCTGGTTATGAAAACGCTCCTGGTATCATTCTACAAGCTCACATGGATATGGTGTGTGAGTCAAACGAGCCATTCGATTTCGAAAATACTCCTATTTCAACTCGCGTTGATGGCGAATGGGTGTGGGCTAATGGTACTACTCTTGGCGCCGACAACGGTATAGGTATGGCTGGTGCTCTTGCAGCATTGGTTGATGATACTCTCGTTCATGGTCCACTCGAAGCATTGTTTACCGTCGATGAAGAAACTGGTTTGACAGGTGCAAACAATCTTGGCGAAGGTATGATTTCAGGCTCAATCCTTCTCAATCTCGACTCTGAAGATGATGCTGAAATCTTTGTGGGTTGCGCTGGTGGTGTTGACACTACTTGCACATTCAAGTATACACAACAAGTTGCTCCTCAAGACAAACAATATCTTAAAATTGCCGTTGCTGATGGTCAAGGTGGACACTCAGGTTGTGACATTCACTTAGGTCGTGCTAACGCCAACAAACTCCTTGCTCGCTTCTTGTGGCAAGTGGCTAAAACACAAGAGTTGACTTTAGCTCAAATCGAAGGTGGTAACCTCCGTAATGCAATTCCTCGTGCTGCATCGGCTATTATCGGCGTTGATAAAGCAACTAAAGAGGCTGTTCGCATCGCATTCAATAACTATATCGCCGACGTAGAATTTGAATATGCTGGCGTAGAACCTGATCTCAAACTCACGCTCGAAAGCGTTGACGCTCCTGAATATTGCATCGACAATGATACAGCAATGCGTCTCATCAATGCTCTCTATTGTGCTCCTCATGGAGTTATTTCAATGAGCCGCGACCTTGAGGGCTTAGTAGAAACTTCTACCAACCTTGCTTCAGTGAAGATGCTTCCTAATGAAGAAATCCTCGTAACTACAAGCCAACGTAGTTCGGTTGACTCACGCAAATGGGATATCGCTTACCAAGTAGAAGCAGTGTTTGCTCTTGCTGGTGCTAATGTTACTCATGGCGATGGTTATCCAGGTTGGGCTCCAAATATGAAATCACCTATTATGGAAATTGCTCGTGATGCATACAAAGAACTTTATGGCATCACTCCAGCAATCAAAGCTATTCATGCTGGTCTTGAATGTGGTCTATTCCTACAAAAGTATCCACACCTTGACATGGTGTCATTTGGCCCAACATTGAGAGATGTACACTCTCCAAAAGAACGTATGCACATCCCTGCAGTAGAGCGTTTCTGGGGACAACTTACTCTCGTGTTGAAAAAAGTTGCCGACTTAAAAAAGTAAGGTAATTTTATAAAATATCTTTGACGTAACTCCCTCTGTTTGATATCAAATAGGGGGAGTCGCTCAAAGACACTAAGAATGGGACTCCATTCAATTATCAACCAAATCAATTATCGATGAAAAAACTATTATTTCTTCCGTTTTTAATTTCATTAGCAATAATTTCATCATCAAGCTTCGCTTGCAACGACACATCACAATCGTGTGATTCGGTTGTGCGTGACTCTATCGTTGTTGACTCGTTGCTCGATAGCATCGCTATCGACACAGTGGTTGATACCACAGCCTATCGTGCCGATAAACTTACTCAAAAAGATTATGACGAGGTTGCTGCACGCCTTGGGGTAGAACCAGCAGCAATCAGGGCTGTTGTGGAAATCGAGGCTGGACGCACGAATAAAGGATTTTGGGAGCCTGGCAAACCTCTCATAAACTACGATATGAGTGTAGTTAATAAATTTGCAAAAAAATGTGGGGTAACCCTCTCTAAATATCGTCAATCGCACCCCGAAATTTGGGGCGCAAGCAAAAAGAAATATGGCTCGCAACAAGGTGCTGAATGGGCACGATTTGAAGCACTTCGCACTGTAGATAATACGCTTGGCATTTATAGTAGTTTCTGGGGAATGTTTCAAATAGGTGGATTTAACTGGAAACTGTGTAAGACCAAAGATGTTGACGAGTTTTTTATGCTCATGAGCCGTTCCGAACGCGATCAACTTGACCTCTTTGCCAACTTTATCGAATCGAGCAAACTCGTGAAATATCTCAAGACAAAAAACTGGGCAGCATTTGCCTCTCGATATAACGGACCCAGTTACGCTTCACGTGGCTACCACACTCGCCTTGCCAAAGCCTATGCTAAATACTCTCGCAAAAAATCGACCAAAGTTACTTCCACTGACTCGATTAAGTAGCGAATAATATTTTTCTGCAACATCATTGAAATACACAAGGAGCAGCCAACATTGGCTGCTCCTTGTGTATTATTGGGGATTGTTTTTTCTCTTAAGCGTTAACCTCAGGTATGATTTTGACTTGGCTACTTGAGCTTTGCCCTTCTTGTATCACTTGTATTTGCACTGGAATGCGCTCTTTGAGTTCTTCGACGTGTGAGATAATTCCCACGTGGCGTCCCGATTTAGAGTGTAATGAGCGAAGGGTGTTTATAGCATTTTGTAGTGGTTCGCCACTGAGTGTGCCAAATCCTTCGTCGATAAATAGAATGTTGGTTGAGAGCGTTTGGTCTATATCGCTGAGTGCCAATGCCAACGAGAGGGATACAAGGAAGCTTTCGCCACCCGAAATGGTGCTTGCTGAACGCGTAACATAACCTTGATAGGCGTCTTCGAGCGAGATGACAAATGTGCCAGGCTCTACCTTTAGGGTGTATCGGTCGGTTAATGTCTTCATGTAACTATTAGCCGAAGTGATTAGGCTGTTTAATACATAACTTTGGGCAATTTTTCTGAATTTTTTGCCATCGCTACAGCCGATAAGTTCATTTAATCGCACCCATTTGTGATATTCTTTCATTTTTTTGTCGGCGTCGTCCTTGAGTGCTCCAATGCGTTTTTTGTTGTCTTCGTTTGCTTTGAGTTCTTGGATGATGCCACCTTTCTTCTCGCTCAAAGTGTTGATGTGTGCTACAAGGAGTTCGATTTGACTGTTGAGTGATTCAACGGTGTCGCAATTATCAATTTGTGGCTTGCAAAGTTGGTGTTTTTGTAACTCTTTTGTTTTGTCTTCAAATAGAGACTTTTTCGCAACTACTTGGTTGTGACACTCGATGAGTTTATTATTTATTCCATGAATGTCGTTGTTATTGTAGTTGCAAAGGATATTGAGTCGTTGAGAATCAATATTGTTTGTAGCATAGAACGAGTCGAGTTGTTGGTTACATTGCGATATTTTTTCTTTCGCTTCTTTTAGGCGTGATATGGTAGCTGCTGCATCTGAATTGATGCTGCTGGCACAAGTGAGAATGTTTACGACTTTTTTGCCGTTGGTGGGTTTGAGGTTGCTCCATTGAGGCATTTTGTCGATGATGGTTGAGATAATATTTTTGAGGTTATTCAGATTTGAATCGGCATTTTGTAACTTGTTTTCCAATTCTTGTTTCTCTGCCAATCGTTTGCTATATTCGGTTGCTTCGTCGTTGAGTTGGTTGGCAAAGGTAGTTGGGTTGCTTTCCCATTCATTGCTGAATGTTATGAGTTCCTTGGCTTGCTTTGTTGTTTCATCAACCTCGTTTTGCTTGGCTTTGATGAGTGCTTTAGCTGTCTCAATGCTATGTTTGCAGTCATTTACACTCTTATCGGCATTTTGTAACTTTTTGGTTGTATCATCAAACTCGATTCTAATATTGTTTGCCTCCTTACGAAGTGTTTTAATTGTCTCTTCGAGTTTTTCTCCATTAGAAATCTCGGCATCAAGTTTAGCAATATTTTCAGCAGCAAGTTTTTCTAATGCTTCAAGAGCTGAAAGTGCCGATGTGGTGTCGGCGATGTCAATTCCAAATGCTGAGCATGCTTCGTGGGCTTGACGAGTGGCATTGACAACAGTGGTGTCGTTGTTTAACGATTTCAATTCTTTATCATAGTTCGCTGACTCGGCCTTGATTTCAGCATCGATTTTATACTTTTTCCCTTCGAGTTGTTTGTAGTAGAGATCTGCATCATCAGCAGCCTTTTTTATGCCACTAATAAGTGCTGCCAAACTTTCCTCAATGGGAATTTCGACCTCAATCTTTTGGCGGCATATAGGGCAAGTGTCGCCCATGTGTAGTTTGGCACGAAGATCTACGGCAAACTTATCAATGGTGTCGCGTTGCTTGTCGTATTCGGTTTTCTTTTGGTTCCATTCTTCCAATGCTTTTTGAAGAGGTTGGAGCATAGAGTCGGCCTCGCTTCTCTTCTTGTTAAGATTGTCGAGTTGAGAGGCAAGTTTTTGACGTCGATTTTCAATGTCGGCTTTTACTTTATCGAGGTTGTTGAGGTGTAATTTTGCAGTATTTATATTGCTTACTTTATCTCTTTCGTTGTCACGTGAGGCTCTTGCAAGAGGGATGTTAAGCGATTCGAGAGTTTTCTCTTGTGCTGCGATTGCTTCCTCTTTTTCCTTTAGAGTATCGGCGATAAGTTTTAATTGGTTTTGAGCCTCGGTTAGAGCTGTAATGAGTGTAGTAGAGAGTTTTTCGTTCTCATGTGATAACTCGCGATTTTTATCCACAATCATCGTGCGACCATTGGTGACCGCATAGAGAAGGCTTTTGATGGTTTGGATATTTTCATAGGCGTGGGCTTTATGGCTCGCTGCTGTAAGGAATGTGTTGATTGAAACGATTTTTTGTTGAATTTCGCTCAATTCTTGCTCTTCTTGGAGAACTCCATTCAATAAGTTTTCAAACTCTTGAGTTAACGACGAGAGTTGCTTCTCGTTCTCGGCTTGAACTTTTTGGGTGTCGTTTTTGTCGATCAACCATTTGCGAGCCTCAATAGTAGCATTCCAGTCGGCAACGAGTTGTTCTTTTCTTTTGAATTCGTCGCTATTGGTCGCTTCAATGGCTTGCTTTAGACTTATCTCGATGTTGGCTATTTGTTGGGCAAGGTCTTCGCTTTTGTTAAGCCATTCGCGTTTGACGATGTTATTAGAGTGAGCCTTTTGAGCCTTTACTAAATCATCATCAATCTCTTTTAGGCTCTCATTACGAGCCGTAATATCTTCGTCGGAGAGAAGTTTTATCCCCTCGATGAGTTGCGTCGCATTTTCCCATTCGCGTTTTTTCTCGCCAGTGATAGCGTATGTTTTGGCGCCAATTTTTGAATAGATATCAACCCCTGTAATCTTTTCAAGAATTGCGGCCTTGTCGTCGTCTTTACTATTTAAGAAACGAGTGAATTCGCCTTGAGCCAACATTGTTGTGCGAGAAAATTGACTAAAATCGAGCCCTATTGCTTGCTCAATTTCTGCTTGAATCTCTCTGTCCTTGGTGAGGATGTCGCCAGTAGAGAGGATTTCGAGAGCCCAATTTTTACCTTGTATTTTGTTCTCGGCTTTATTATGCCCTCGGTGGATGCTCCAAGTCGCTTTATAGGGAACATTGTTGCTGCCGACAAAGGTGAGTTCGACAAATGCTTCTCCTGTGTTTCGGCGCATGAGTTGACGAGGGTCTTTAATGGTTATATTGTCATTGTCGGAAGTGTTTCCTTGCATATTTGTACCCTCAAGTCGAGGAGTATTGGCAAAAAGGGCAAGGCAGATTGCGTCGAGGATGGTAGATTTCCCCGAACCGGTTTTGCCAGTGATTAAGAATACCTCACTATCGGCTAATGGTTGAGCGTCAAAGTTGATAACTGCATCTTCGATTGATGCGATGTTGTGTATTGTAAGTTTTTGAAATTTCATAGTCTAATCCTCCTTGATTATTTGTTGCGTGCTTCTTCGTTTATAACTCTAATTACTT
>JAEIGA010010497.1_pt1 | contig 14037 bp, 16 predicted proteins | sample 9270691 | NCBI WGS metagenome assembly JAEIGA01 (sample SAMN17057246, study PRJNA624740) | gut metagenome | biome: biome; isolation source: fecal sample | host: Bos grunniens | place: China: Xizang | collected 2019 | reverse complement strand
GAGATAACCTTCGACTGCATCTTCGGTGATGATGTGTGGTGCTGCTATGTTGCGATGATGGAGACCGCTAACCTCCAGGAGATTAAGGACGGCAAGTATGCTATGGCGGGCTACGATAGCTACGAGGAGTGTATGCTCTCACTCGTGCCAGGTCTCAGCCACGACTTTATGCGTCAGTTCCTCGAGTCGCAGTACGACTACAAGTGGGATGGCCTTAAGTATGGCACTTCGTACACACCATGTATCAAGGTTGTAGATATGAACAACGGTGCTAAGTACGTAGAGCTTGAGCCATTTACAACATTGTAGCAGGCTTATAAACATAAAATATCGGAGAGGAGTTGTCCCAATTTGGGGACGACTCCTTTTTCATTTATGGTTATAAAAAAGCTCTTTTTGTCGATTTTATTTTGAACTAAGGAATAAAAATGCTATATTTGTATTGGTAAAGTAATCTAATAAATTTAAGTACTATGAAGAAATTTTTACTTTTAGCTGTAGTTGCAATGTTCGCAACAACTGCATTTGCGCAGGATTATAAGAACGCTATAGGTTTGCGCCTTGGTTATGGTACAGAGCTTCAGTATGAGCACCATTTCTCATCTGAGAACTATCTTGAGGCTAACTTTGGTCTTTCTGGTTTCCGTGGTGACCGTATCTTTGTAAACGCATTATATAACTGGAATCTTTGTGAGTGGAACTGGACTCCTAAGGCTGGCACATGGTTCCTCTCTGCTGGTGTCGGTGGCTCGGTAGGTCTCTGGGGCTACGAGAAGGATGCGACTCATTATCTTGGTGCTCAGGTAGGTGTAGCTGGTGATGTTGCATTTGGTATCCGCTTCAACAAGCCTGTAACCCTTTCGGTGGACTATCGTCCAACTCTCTACTTCTTGCATAACGCATGGGCACATGGCTTCTCTGGTATCGCGCTTACATGCACATATAATTTCTAAAAAGAGAGAAGAGGGCAGTTGTCTGCTCCGTTAAACAGTAGGCTCGAGTGTAACCACTCGAGCCTATTTTGTTGCGTGTCTCCTCTATCGCCTTTAGAGAAAATGTCTGTTGTGTATGTGTCCTGTGATGCATAAAAAATGGGCTGTCCATAACTGCATGGACAGCCCATTAATCTGCTATTTACTACACGCTTAGAAGTTGAATACGCAGCTTATGCCGAGGTTGGCAAGACCGAGATCGTTGAACGATGATGCGCTGTAGCCACCGCCATAGAAGATGCCAGGACCGAAGCATGGTGTCCAGTCAAATGCCACGCTTATGGGTAGATCGTAGAACTTGATGCCGAGACGAGCCATACCCGCTGCACCTACATATGCATAGTGCTCGCGGCCACCAACATTTACACCGCAGCCTGCATCAAAGAACCAAAGACCAGTGTGAGGTGTCCAGTCGAACTCTAAAATATGCCAGTTGTAGAGTGCTGTGAAGTCTGCCATAACACGGTGTTGTGATATGTGACCATTTACCTCGCGCGTAAACTGTGGATTGTTCCATGATGCGCCGAAGCGTGCCTCTACATAGGACTTATCGCTAATCTCGTATTGGCCTACAGCCTGAAAACCAGAGCCTACACGGCCACCGAGTGATAACTTCTGCGCCGAGAGTGTTGTGATACACATCATGGCTACCATAATCAAAAATAGTCTCTTCATAATTCTTTTATTCTTTAATTAATATTATTGTTTGCAAAATATGCCTTTCGATATATAACGTCGCATCAGTATGAGATATTGTGATTGTGCGGGGCGGTGCATCAGGCATAACAGCAGTGTTGCTGCCCACTTCATCATCTCGCCCACGTATAGCTTCGCCAGTCGGTTGTTATGCTCGGCGCGTGTGCGCTGACTGATGCCCGTGTTCGTGGCAAGGCGCACAAAGTAGTCGCGCGTGAGTTTCTCTGCGGGTATTATGTGGTGCATAACTGCGCGTGGCACATAATATACACTATGTTCATGCCTTGCTATACGCTCGAAGAGGTCGCTCTCTTCGCCCCCAAGCAGACGCTTGCCCGTGCGACCGAGTGCAGTATTGAATACTCCGACACTCTCCAGAAGCCTGCGGCGCACAGCCATGTTTCCGCCACCAGGTATGCGACCCGAGGGGAAGAGGCGTACGCTATTGCCAAAGTCCATCGGGTTGGCAATGGGTTGCTCCGTGTAGCGCGACATCCAGCGGGGGCGACCTGTGGGGTACTCAGCAACAATCTTTCCTCCCGCAGCCATAGCATCGGGGTGCTGGTCAAATAGTTCGATGTAGGCCGTAATAAACTCCTCAACGATGCGCTCGTCGTCGTCGATAAATGCGAATATATCACCTTGACTCGCCTTGATGCCGGCATTCCGGGCGTGCGACAATCCCTGATTGCTCTCAAATATGTAGCGGATGTTGAGCCTGTTATGCTCCCTGGCGAATGACTCAACGCGCTGGCGGGTGTCATCCGCGGAGTTGTTGTCCACAACGATGCACTCCCATGTTGCGGGTGCGGCATTTTGCACGGCAACAGAGCCCAGCGTAACCATCAGTTGCTCGGCACGATTATATGTTGCTATGACAAGGGACAATCGAATCATAGTGCAAATATACACAATTTGCAGAAATTTCATATCTTTGTGGCTATGAAATACAAAATTGCAATATTCGATTTGGATGGCACGCTGCTAAACACCATTGGTGACCTCGCAGCGTCGGTAGATTATGTTATGCGTTCTCGCAACCTGCCCGAGCATACTGATGCGGAGTATCGACAGATGGTGGGTGGTGGTATCAAGCGCCTTGTCGAGCGCGCTCTGCCCGAGGCGTTGGCAGCCGATGAGGCCTATGTAGATGAGTGTGTTACGCAGTTCCGCCGCTACTATGTCGATAATATCGACCGCCACACCATCCCATACGAGGGTATGTACGACCTCTTGCATCGCCTTCGCAAAGAGGGTGTGCAGGTTGCCGTGGCATCCAACAAATTCCAGCATGGCACTGACCGTCTTGTGGCGAAGTTCTTTGGCGACGTTGACTTCGTGGCCATAGAGGGAAATCGCGAGGGTGCACTCCTCAAGCCCGATCCACAGATTGTGAATAACATCCTGGTGAAGGCGGGCTTGGAGAGGTGTGATGCTGTCATGATTGGCGATTCGGGTATCGACATTCGCACGGCAGCTGCTGCGGGCATCGATGCAATAGGTGTCGCATGGGGTTTTCGCTTTGCTGAGGAGCTCTATGAGGCGGGTGCCACAAAGGTTGCGACCACAGTCGCTGAACTTGAAGCGCAACTCTTCGATTAGTGGCAGGTTACGTGTGGCAATAGCGTCGCACGGAGTCTGCTGTTATGCGCTCGTCGGAGAGGATGATAAGGCGCTCTACGACGTTATGTAGTTCGCGTATGTTGCCTGTCCATGGACAGTGAGACAGGATGTCTATGGCATCGCTGTCTATAAGCTTGACATCTATCTCGTGGCGTGTGCATATTTCGGTTATGAAGTGGTCAACAAGCAGGCTGATGTCACCTTTGCGCTCGCGCAAGGGTGGAACATCAATCTCGATGACGCTCAGGCGATGGTACAGATCCTCGCGAAAGTGACCCAGACGTATCTCGTTGCGTATATCCTTGTTTGTTGCCGCCACAACGCGCACATCCACGGGGATATCCTTGTCCCCACCCACGCGCGTGATTTTGTTCTCTTGAAGTGCGCGCAATACCTTGGCTTGTGCCGAGAGTGACATATCTCCAATCTCATCCATAAAGAGTGTTCCGCCATCAGCCAGTTCAAACTTGCCCTTGCGCTGTCGCACGGCAGAGGTGAATGAACCCTTCTCGTGCCCAAAAAGCTCGCTCTCAATAAGTTCTGACGGTATGGCTGCGCAATTTACCTCTACAAATGGTGCTGTGGCGCGGTTACTCTTGAGGTGTAGCCATCGGGCAACCAACTCCTTGCCAGTTCCGTTCTCACCCAGCACCAGCACACGGGCATCGGAGGGTGCCACGCGGCGTATCATGTGGCGCACATGTTCGATAGCATCTGACACACCGATAATGGGCTGTGTGGCACAATTCATGTTTTTACCAGTTTTGCGACTGTTGCGCCGTGTGGTACATGATGTTGGAGACTCCTCGCTGTTGTCGATGCTGCGCAGGGTATCGAGCAGACGGTTCATATCTATCGGTAGTGATAGGTAGTCGATGGCACCGTGGCGCAGTGCAGCGATAGCAGACTCCATATTGGGTGTGCGTGCAATGACGATTGTCGGGAGGTCTATCTCTTCGAGTGAGAGCTCTCCATCGACAATGGCTACATCGAAGTGTTCGGTTTGATGCAGCTCCAAGGCCTGTTGAGGACTCTCCGCCTCGGTGGTAATGAAGTTCTCGAAGTTGAGGCGCTCACGCAGTGAATTGAGCATACTTTTGGAGTGAGAGAGGAGTAAAATTTTTGTCATAGTTTGTTTTTATGAATAATTTGCATTTACTTTGTAGAACCAAATTGCGATTAAAGATGCTGCCTTTCGACGTATTGTGCAAGTGCTCAACAGCAATTGACCCTAATTGATAGTGATAATGGTCTTTATCTATGATTTGTAGCACGTCTATGTGGGGTCTCTGGTAATCATTATAAATATTCAAGGAATGAGAAAAAACTATAATTTCACTCGACGTAAGCTCTATCTGCCAGAGTATGGACGACATATCCACGAAATGGTAGATTCGCTACTCGAGATTGAGGATAGACATGAGCGAACACGCCAGGCAAAGGCTGTGATTGCCGTGATGGGTAATCTCAATCCCATGCTTCGTGATACGGAGGATTTCAAGCATAAACTTTGGGACCATCTCTTCATAATGTCCGATTTTAGGTTGGATGTTGACTCGCCTTACTCACAACCTTCACGCCAAGATCTCACAATCGTACCTCAAAAACTGCGATATCCGCAGTCGCGCATAACATTTAAGCACTATGGCAAGTATCTCAACAGGTTTGTTGAGACGGTAGCCAAGGAGTCGAATAACGTTGACACCTCGGGTGAGGTGGTTAACCTTGCGAGATATATGCGCACCAAGAGTTTCGAGTATAACGGTGAGCATCCCAACAACGAGTCTATCGTAAGGGATATTCGCATCATGGCGGGCGATGAGTTCGATATGGATATGTCGGCAATCACACACATGCGCAGTGAGTATCGTGCAAATGCACCGCAGCGCAACGCGAAGCGTGGCAAGCAGCAGATGCAGAAACATAATAATGGCCGTAAGATGGTTAAGGGAGCCAAGGCGCAGCAGCGTCATAAGATGAGCAAGTAGAGCCATTTGTTTGAGTAATAACACACAGAAAGAAAATAATGAGGAAATTTATCTACGCCATCGCAGCGATGGCAATACTATTTAGTTCGTGTAGCGATGAGAAGGTGGCCAACACCTCAATCTCGGGTCGTATGGTTGGTGCCAATGTTGACTCGGTATTCCTGGAGCGCATTTCTGATAAGTTCGATAAGTCGGAGCGTTTGGATGGTGTTGCGCTTAAGGATAATGGTGCATTCAGCTTCGAGTTCAATATCGAGGAGGGTGAGACACCACGTTTCTATCGCCTTACATTCTCGGACAAGAGTCGTCCCGTAACACTTGTTGTGTCACCGGGTGATAACATCAAGATTGAGTCTGCGGGTAACATCTTCTTGAACTATCGCGTTGAGGGCTCGGAGGAGTCGGCGCTTATTGCGGAGTTTTGTCAGGAGTATTTTGCTTCGGCAGATGAGCTGGCTAACATTGCAGAGAACATGCTCCATGAGTCGGGTCGCGATGCAAAGCTTGAGCGCAGAGCCTACGACCTGGCACGTAATGCCATGATTACACAGGTGCGCTTTGTGGGTTCACACCAGCGTAACCTCGCATCTATCTACGCCTTGCGTCACAATGTAGCAGAGCAGTATATCCCAATACTCGAGGGGCAGGGTGTGAATATCGTTCACTATCGCTCTGTGCTTGAGGGTGTCAAGGAGGCATATCCTGCATCTCCATATATTGCTATCTTGGAGCGTAATATTGCTGATAGCGAGACGTTTGCACGCCTAACGGAGAATATCGAAGAGGTCAAGTACCCAGAGTTGGAGCTTACTGACATCTACGGTGCGAAGCATAAACTCTCGGATATGGATGGCAAGGTTGTGTTGTTGTATTTCTGGTCGGCACTCAACGTCAAGAGCAACAACCTCAATGCTGATCTAAAGACTCTCTACGCGAAGTATCACGACAAGGGTTTTGAGGTATATCATGTATCTGTTGATAGTGATAAGGGTGTGTGGATTGAGGCTACAACCGAGCAGAAGCTCCCATGGCCTACGCTATACACTGCGGGCGACACGCGCGTGGTGGATTTGTATAACGTAACAAAGATACCAACAACATATATCATCAGCCGTGAGGGTAACATTGCTGAGGTTAGGGAGAACATCGCAGACATTGAGCGTGAAGTTAAGCGCCTGCTATAGAGTGTAAAATGATATATTTCGTTTCGGACATACACCTCGGTTGTCATGATGCCGAGTCGTCGAAGCGCGCGGAGCGTGCCTTTTGTCGTTGGCTTGATAGTGTTGCTGGCGATGCGGAGGCGATATATCTCCTTGGCGACATCTTCGACTTCTGGTTTGAGTACCGCAGGGTCGTGCCACAGGGCTATGTCAGAGTCCTGGGACGCCTTGCCGAGCTTGCGGATAGGGGAGTGGAGGTAGTCTTCTATACTGGCAACCATGATATGTGGTGTCTCGATTACCTCACGCGCGAGTGCGGTATAAGGGTAGAGACGCAGCCTCAGATAGAGTCTGTGATGGGTCGCAAGGTGCACCTTGCGCATGGTGACAACATGAACATCAAGCGTGAGCCTATGCTCAGACTTATGAATGGGCTCTTTCGCAGTGGCGTGGCACGATGGATGTTCCGCTGGCTCATCCACCCCGATTTCGCACTCGGACTTGGGCGAATGTTCAGCGGTAAGTCGCGTAAGTCGCATGGAGCGGTTATACCAACGGTTGAGGTGCTCAATCCGCTTATCGAGTATGCCGATGCGCACCACGTGGCTAATCCCGATGTTAAGACCTACATATTCGGACATATGCACCTCGCGCACCGCAGAGCCAAGGATGGTGTTGAGATGCTCTTTCTGAGTGATTGGTCACACAAGGAGGCTACATACGCGCAGATGGATGGTAATGGAGTAGAACTAAAGACCTTTAAAATAGATGAAACAATATCTTGATCTTCTTGATAAAATATGCCGTGAGGGTGTTGTGCGCGACGACCGTACGGGTACGGGTACAAAGGGAATTTTCGGCTACCAGATGCGCTTCGACCTGAGCGCGGGTTTCCCTCTGCTCACCACAAAGCGTGTGTTCCTTAAGGGCGTGATATATGAGCTGTTGTGGTTCCTTAAGGGCGACACAAATATCAAGTATCTGGTGGATAATGGTGTGCATATTTGGGATAGCGATGCCTATCGCTATTACAACGAGTTGTGCGTGAAGCATGGCGTGTTGCCCGTAGATATGGATACCTTCCTCAGTGCGCTGGGCGTGGACTCACCCATTGATGGCTACAAATTCGGTGATTTGAATCATGTCTATGGCTATCAATGGCGTAGCTGGCCCAAGGCCAATGGCGAGACCATTGACCAGATTAAGGAGGTTATCGAGACCATAAAGAAGAACCCCTCGTCGCGCCGTATGATTGTCTCGGCATGGAACGTGGCGGATGTGGGTAGCATGGCACTGCCTCCATGTCATACGATGTTTCAGTTCTTTGTTGCTGAGGGTAAGTTGTCGTGTCAGTTGTATCAGCGTAGCGGTGATGTATTTTTGGGTGTGCCCTTCAATATTGCGTCGTATGCGCTTATGACGATGATGATTGCCAAGGAGTGTGGCTTGCAGGTGGGTGAGTTCATACACACGCTTGGTGATGCACACCTCTATCTCAATCACCTCGACCAGGCGGCGGAGCAGCTCTCGCGCGACACACGTGCGCTGCCACGCATGATACTCAAGGGTGATGACAAGTCTATTTTCGACTACACATATGACGACTTTGTGTTGGAGGGATACGATCCGCACCCTGCAATTAAGGCTCCGTTATCGTTCTAATAATAACCTTTGAATTATGGTAAGCATTATCGTTGCCATCGCGCAGAATGGCACCATTGGAGATAAAAATTCGCTTTTGTGGCACATCAAGGAGGATATGCGCTTCTTCCGCACGACGACCTCGGGTCATCCCGTAATTATGGGTCGTAAGACCTTCGAGTCGCTCGGCTCGAAGCCGCTGCCCAAGCGCACAAATATAGTCATCACACGCGCTGACCGCGAGTTCGAGGGCGCGCTTACTGCACACTCGTTGGAGGAGGCTATCCGCATGGCGGGCGATGACGCAGAGATATTCATTATGGGTGGTGCACAGATATACCGCGAGGCGTTGGCTGTGGTAGACAGAATGTATATCACACATGTTGAGCGCGACTATGAGGGAGATACAGCCTTCCCAGAGATTGACTACTCGCAGTGGCGACTCGTTGATGTTGTGCGTCACGAGCGCGGCGAGGAGTATGAGTCGCCCTTTGAGTTCAGAACATACGATAGAGCATAACACAAAAAGGAGTCCACTGGACTCCTTTATTGTTATAGGTATTCAGCCTTTCTGCGTCGTTTGTTGCGTAGGTGCATAAGGGCAATCTCCTGTTTCGAGCGGCGGCGGATATATCTCAGGCGCAGGAAGCAACCAAGAGCTACGAGCCACATAAATGCGGAGAGCAGACTGAAATTGCGTGCAAGCTCAAAGCATATATCCCCTATAGCGTATAATATCCATGGTGCGACGCTCCAAAATCCCGCAAGCATAGCCGTGCCAATAGTGGCGGTTGTCCAGCAGCGGCGTGGTGGGCGGCGGTGTAGGTTGATGGCTGCACCCACAAGCACGATAACGGCACCGAGTATTATCTCCAACTCACGATAGTAAGGTACACTACTGGGGATAGTGTCGAAGTTGGCAAATAATATTACGCCAAGGGCTATGATGATGTCGCCCTTAGTGAGCTTGCGCTCGTTGGGGTCTTTGCCCAAACGGCGCATTGCTTTACTGCGGTAGCCACCCCAGCGGAATCGCCATGTGCTATATCTATTCTTCAACTCCATTGCTCACCTCCTCCTTTTTTCGTTTTGCACGAGGCTTGCGCCCGCTACGGCGCAGTGCCTCGGCGATTATCCACTGCAGCTGACCATTCACCGAGCGAAACTCATCGGCTGCCCAATGTTCGAGGGCATCCATAGTCTCGCTGTCTATGCGCAGCACAAAACTGCGTGTGTTGGTCTCCTTTGTAGCCATAGGCTTAGTTATGCAATGTTCCTGTGTTTACAACGGGCTGTGCAGCCTCATCTGCACACAACACAACGAGAAGGTTGCTCACCATAGCTGCCTTGCGCTCCTCGTCGAGCTCCACTATCTCATCCTCACTCAAGCGGTCAAGAGCAATCTTAACCATAGATACTGCGCCCTCCACAATCTTCTCGCGTGCTGCGATGATTGCGTCTGCCTGCTGACGACGTAGCATAGCAGCTGCAATCTCTGGTGCATAAGCAAGGTAGTTGAGGCGTGCCTCGACAATCTCAATACCTGCCATAGAGAGACGCTCGCTAAGCTCCTCAGTGAGTTTGTCGTTGATCTCGTCACCACCCGAACGTAGTGTTACCTCGTTGCCATCACCATTAGAGTTCTCATCGTAGGCATACATGCCAGCAACCTGACGAAGTGCCGAGTCGCTCTGTACAGCCACGAAGTTCTCCAATACGTTCATTCGTGCTGATGAGCCTGCTGCTACCATGTCTGTAGGTGCGTCAATCTCGAATACAGCCTTATATGCACCGTCACGATTTATGCGCCATACCACCACAAGACCGATAAGGATTGGGTTACCTGCCTTGTCGTTGACCTTGATGGGATCAACGTTGAGGTTGCGTGCGCGAAGTGATAGCTTCTTTGATGAGAGTAGGGGATTAACCCACCAGAAACCTGTCTCGTAGAATGTGCCGCGGTAGTTACCGAAGAATAGGAATACGCGCGATTCATTGGGCTCAAGCATCTTGTAGCCGGGAAGCATGATGATTGTAGCAAGTATGCATATTGCAAAAACTATAATTGCAAGCGTTGGATTATTGTCGAATGTTTTGTCGATCCAACTTGCAGAAAGTGCGATACCTGCAATTAGACATAGATGGATGATAATAGCTATGAAACCATTAATTTTCAAGCCTTTGTAATCGAAATTTTTCATAAAGCATTAGGTTTTATAGATTGTACATTTATTTCTTTGATGTTGTAAAGTAATATCATTATGATATCACAAAGGTACTACAAAAATTATAAATTGCAAATAATTTTCATATTTTTTATAGAGCTTATACTTTGTATCGGTTAATGTAGGCTACTTACCCTGCATATATGCTCATGATGTGTTAAGGCAGAGTAATGGCGTAGTTTAGGTTTTTCAGAGGCTGTTTAGTGTATTAAAAAGGTATTTAGTGGAGAAAAATATAAAAAAAATGACCGCACTAACGAAAAAAAATATTACCTTTGTATATCTACTTGAACGGTAGCGAAATGCTGATGACCGAAATTTCGCGTGTGATGATCGGCACGATTGAGGGCTCATTCGGGCAGTTGGGGTTTTGAAAGTGATTTTTTTAAGGTTGCTCCATTGAGCCGTGGGGCATAATGAGTGATGAAATGAAGAGATTTTTAGCTGTTGCGGTGTGCCTGTTTGCATCGTTGCTGTTTACATCGTGTGAATTTGAATGGATGGATAAGCGCACTGTCCTGCAATCTGAAATAGTTGGTAGTTGGACCTGGGTTGCTATGAGTGCATCTTATGCAGGTGGCGAAATTACGATTGACGAAAATGGTCGATTTGTCCAAACTTTTCATATGGGTTGGAATGTCCCCGAGACGTTAGCAATAGCGACGGGTGTAATAACCATTACATCAGGCAACGTCATTGTCGATTATGACGATGCTGTGTACGAGGATTTCTCGGGAAAGATTCGACACTCGGATATCTATGACCAGATATGGTACATTGGTGATGAATATATGGCATTTGGCAAGAACTGCAGACATATTTTTAGCCCCTTATCCGGAAATCCGTGGTACTAAATCCTCTTCGAACTGATACAAGGGAGCCTATCTGACGAGTTGCAGATAGGCTTTTTTGTGCACTATTTTTTTTGATGAAAAAATTTTATGTTTTTGTTTTTCTCGCGAGGAATTGCTATATTTATCAAAAGATGAAGATTCAGAGCATCATGGCGCATTCGAAGCAGCTTCTTGGAGTAGGCGATAATTACAGCCGTCCTCTTGTCTTACATATATAATTGTGCTCTCACAATTGAAGCGATTAAATCGCAGATAACCGAGCAATATGCTTAGATATCCCACTGGATAACTGACCAGTCAAAACTATATTGGTGGATGGATGATTTGGGTCACCTCAGACACTCTGTCTGTGACCACCAACATCACCTATATAGATCCACAGACGGATACTCCTCCAACCGACTCGAAGGTGCTTTCGCTCATCTTAAAAGGATGTGGGTGGTATCTACCACTGGTTCTCTAGGAAATATTCACGACTATACCTTAACGAATTTAGCTGGAGGTGGAGTAACTTCGACCTATCCATCGAGTCCCGATTTGAGACTATAATGGGGTGCTTGGTGTGATTTTTCCTGAAAATAACTATTCTTGCTAAAAAAAATGCCAAAAAGTTTTGGAAATTTAAAATTATGCTGTATATTTGCAGCGTCAAAAGACGAATAACATATTTGGTCGATTCATCTAAGGGCTAGGATACCTGCCTCTCACGCAGGACATAGGGGTTCGAATCCCCTATCGACTACTTAAAAGGAGTACTAGATAGTACTCCTTTTTTTTGTTTATATTCTATGCTCGTGTAGTGTGGTTAGGTGATTGCACAAAAAAACAGACAACCCATTTGAGTTGTCTGTTTAAGTCGGGATACCAGGATTCGAACCTGGGACCCCCTGCTCCCAAAGCAGGTGCGCTAACCGGACTGCGCTACATCCCGAATGTCGTATATTTTAAATTGTCGGGATACCAGGATTCGAACCTGGGACCCCCTGCTCCCAAAGCAGGTGCGCTAACCGGACTGCGCTACATCCCGTAATTTTTTCGACGCGCAAAGATAGGCTAAAAAAATGAATACGCAAATTATTTTCGCACTTTTTTTCATTTTTTGCCATAAAAAAGCCGAGACAGGGTGTTGTCTCGGCAAAAATAGCCTATTTTCGGGTGTTAAAACATCGATATCAGCTCCTCATTGCTGTATGCATCTGCGCCATAGCAAAGCTTGAGATAGGCGAGTCCCGATGTGTAGTCCTCCTCTGTAAAAGAGTCGGTAGCCTCCTTGGCAACTACCACATCGTAGCCGAGGCAGTATGCATCTGCCGATGTGTGGCGCACGCACATATGCGTGTGTAGTCCGGTCATTACTACTGTCTGCACGCCGAGCTCCTTGAGAAGAATGTCAAGGTCGGTCTGGAAGAAGCCGCTGTATCGGCGCTTGGGAACAATGTAGTCCTTTTCCGTAACCGCGAGTTCTGGGATAACCTCTGCGCCAGGAGTACCTGCGATTGCATGGTCGCCCCAAATGATAAGTTCTCGGTCTATACCCTTACGGTGAGCATCGTTGCAGAATATTACAGGTACTTCTGCCTTACGCGCTGCGTCGAGTAACGCCGCTGTTGCGGGCACAATAGCCTTACCGCGTTCGCAGGTTAAGGCTCCATAAACGAAGTCGTTGAGCATGTCAACGACAAGGATTGCTGGTTTGTTTAGCTTTTTCATAACTGCGATATTATAGTGTAAAAATCCGATTTATCGTTCCAATAAGGTTAAACTAATCCAAAGTTACGAACATAATTCCACATTTCCAAATTCCAAGGCCATAATCTTAATATTAATGTGTAATTAGCTGCTATCTGGACAGAACAGTGGATAAAAGTGTTATAGTTTCGTCTTATTGCACGATAAGAACTTCCGATTTGCAGTTATTTTTATTTGTATTATATTTGCAGCGATAAAACTAAGAAAAATAATTAAAAAGATAGTGTTATGGATAGTTCAAATTTCATGAATATGAGCGTGGGCGCAATTGTAAACGAGAATTTTGCCGCTGCACGTGTGTTTAAGTATTACGGTATAGACTACTGTTGCGGCGGCAGTGCAATGCTTGTCGATGCGTGTCGTGTCGCTGGCGCAGATCCCGATAGCGTATGTGAAGCTTTAATGGTGACCCGTGAAACTGAAGACGGCGCCATTCCTTTTGCTGCATGGCCTACCGATCTGCTTATTGACTATGTCCTGAAGATTCATCATCGAGGCATCCGTGCTAAGGGTCCTAAACTTCTTGCCGATATCAAGCGTGTTGCCGAGGTGCATGGCGGCGCTCATCCTGAACTCAATCAGTTGGTCACGCTCTTTGCCGACTCGCTCACGGACCTCGAGGACCATTTACAAAAGGAGGAGCAGGTGTTGTTTCCCTACTGCTACAATCTCTTTGAAGCATCCATGCACAAGGAGAGGGTAGAGCAGATGCATTGTGGAACTGTCGCCAATCCCATCCGAGTGATGCATAGTGAACATGCCGACGAGGGTACACGTTACAAATTTATCCGTAATTTGATGAATGGTTTTACTGCTCCAGATGATGCTTGCGCGAGTTATAAGCTGATGCTTTTGGAGCTTGAGGAGTTTATGGATGGCCTCTTTGAGCATATTCATATCGAGAATAATATTCTGTTTCCGCGATTTGTGCATCTCGAAAAAGTTGCTGTAGATAGGTAGTCTCGCCCTATACCTATATATAATATATAAGGGGGAGTGTGGCTGGATTTTTGGTTTATGGTGTAAGTATTGGTAAATCAGCGTATTGTACCTATATACTTATTTTGAGTGTAAAAAAATATTAAAAAAAAGGCATAAAAAGTTTG
>JAEIGA010010496.1_pt1 | contig 14037 bp, 8 predicted proteins | sample 9270691 | NCBI WGS metagenome assembly JAEIGA01 (sample SAMN17057246, study PRJNA624740) | gut metagenome | biome: biome; isolation source: fecal sample | host: Bos grunniens | place: China: Xizang | collected 2019 | reverse complement strand
ATCAATTTAATACAACTCTTTCTGCAACATTTCTCAAATATGCGGTAACTTCTGGATCTTGGAGACAATCAGCAGGAGAATCCCCGAATGGTTCATTGAACAATATCAAATAATTGATGCAGGATTTCAAGTATGAGCCCAATATTGACTGATGGTGCATATCTGAATCATATAGGTTTATATCAGGTCTTTCATTTCTGACTATTCTGAATGCATTCGCAATAGGTGAGATTTGTGCATCTTCAACTGCTTCAGCTAAGATCATCACCCCTTTGATGCCATTCTCATCAAAATCATCAATAGACTTGAAACCTCCGAAATTATATTTCCAATAAGCCCATGTATTTTCCACGATAGCCTTACAATCAGGGGATGTGGTTCTGACTTTTGTTGCCATCGCTTCCATTTCCTTTATTTTAGAATACATACCGTTTGGATCATGTCCAACTTTTGCAGGCACAAGACTTTGATCCTGTAATATCATATAATCATATCCACCTTCCTGGATTAGATCATTGGTGGTCTGAAGAGATAGATGCTGCCCCATATTCCAACCTCCCTTCAAACTTGCGTTAACATCTATAAAATGTCCTTCGTTCCATGCTATTTCCTTCAGCATTGTAGGACACCCATAGAAATAAGTGAATGAATTTCCTAAGCATAGAACCTTGAGCGTATCTTTAGGAGCATTGAAACCAAAGTCTTTAATCATAGCTCCAAGATGTGGTCCAGAAACAAACATAGCACCACTCTCTTCCGTTTTGTTCTTTGTCGGGCGCATGAAGCCATCTGATGCCTTTATGCGGAAACGGATCATATTCTCAACTCCCTCTTCAATTCTGACTGTCTGATATATGTAAGTATGACTATCGTCTTTACCGAAAGCCGGACCATAGCATATGAATGATTTACAGATTTTCCACTTTCCGCCATCCTCTACCTCCAGGACCCACTCCATAGGGGCACCATCTTCTATGGTAAACGTAGCATTGAAGTCTACAAAGGAACCTGCAGGCAGTCTTTTAGTCGGAACTTCAAAAAGATAGTAACACCCGGGAACAAAAGGTCTGGCAACTGGACGGCCATGCATTATTTCATAGCACGCAAGGTCATTACCATTTACATCTTTTGCACTTAAGCTTCCTTTGCCACTCTCTGTTACTGGGAAGTAGTGATTGTTCAGCCAAATCTCATCACACTCCCGCATGTGCTTACCACTGAAATTCCAGATATTTTGAGCAGACAAGGAAAACGAAAGCAAGAATATTAAAAGTGAAAGAATATGACGCATATGAAAAGTGGATTAAATTCAGTTCGAAGGAGCCAGGGTTATGTCATCTACAGTAACTGTCAGTCCTGCGTGACCCCATACATCTCTAAAGACCTGATCATACTGAGTTACATCGCATGGGAGTTCTTCAGCTTCAGCTCTAGGCAAACTATTGTCTATTTCACTATCAGATGATCGCTGTGCTTCCAGCTGACTATTATTACAGCTTATCAAAAGCGATAATGTTAATAATAGAAATATTTTTCTCATAGTGAATATTACCGCGATTCTACTTTTTGTTTAATTCAAAACAATCCAAGCCGAACATGTACCCTGTAGACAACTCATTCTTTCCCGAAATTGTAACATCAAGCTTCAACGAACTATTAGTAACATTACATTCTCCCAAATATATTGGGCCTGAATTTGTTACCTTTGTATCATATCCATCGAATTCACATGTTTCCTTTCCATTAAGAGAGAATTTTACCTTGCCGTAATCACCAGCTTTTGTAGCATATATAATACACTGATACACACCATTTTCAATATCATCATATATAAATGATACTTGATCGCCAGGCTGTCCTCCAAAGCATGTCAATTGTTTTGCACCGCTCCACTTTCCATCAGGAAAACCTGACATTCCCTGTCTGTCTGTCATTATTCTCTCAGGCTTAGAATGTATTGCAGTCTTTTCGAATTCGATACCAGCCAAATAATATTTTGCAGGATCCTCAGGTATATCAGGAAGCTGGTATTTGTCAGTAAATGGGTTGCTTTCAACAACAGCATTTGTACTTAAATCTCCGTACCAATATGATGTAGATGCATAGTCTACTGTGCCAGGATTCCAACTGATAAGCTCAAGATCATACTTTAGACTGTTTTTAAACGGAATATTATCAAGCAGTCTGGTTCTGAAGAATGTATTATAACCATGCGAAGACTCCTGATCTGCTCTTGGTGCTCCACCGAATGGTGTATGGAATACAATTACTGGAGCCCATGATGAGTTATAGTAATCTTCTGTTCCTGTACCAAAGTGTGATGGGAAATTTTCGCCATCTACATAAATTTTTTCATCTCCTTCTCCGTACCAAGTAGGTGCATGATTGAACAAGGTCAAGACGTCACCGACATAATTTCCTCTACCTTCTATTGATGTGAATGTCCATTCCTTGCATAAGTTATGATCAGGTGACACTGGCAATCCATCTTCCTTATTCCAAGAAGCATGGAAATACATGGTATTATCTGTGAATTCATGATGCTCCACAGCTGCTGACATGCTTACTTCACATGTTAAATCTGATGTATTTGTCAGCTTTAAAGTCGCCTTCCTTGCATATGGCATAACCCAATATGAGATGAATTTTCCCTTTCCATCTGCGATCAGCTGTCTGCATCTAACTTCAGGAGCACCTAATCCACCGGCAGAATAATCTGAGATAGGTACATTTACACATTGTACACCATCGAACTCCGCTGTAAATATAAGCTCACGCATAGTTTGAGCATACTTAGAAGTATCAGAGCAGTTGATATCAAAGCATATTTCACGTACCGCATTTTCACCTTCAGGGAGTTCAAGAGTTATTACCTCTCCAGATGCGAGTGTAGCCTCAGATGTAGATTTCTGTCCGGAAACTTTAATTTGTTTAGCTATTTTCTTTCCGGCTTTTACTATATCCTTAGAGGCACGCATCGCTACATCAGTAGAGAATGACTCTATCAATGTCTCATCTGGATATCTTCTATAATTTATCTGACAATATCGAGGTACTTCTGTATATGGGTCTTCCAATGTGATTTTCAATCCTTTAGAATATGGTATAGGGAGGAAGAAGGTCTGTCCACCTTTCACACCTTTTTCATAACTGGTATGGGTCAAGAGAAGAGGATTATTCTCCAATGCCTTCAATCCAAATTCTGTGAGATCGTATGCATTTACCACCCATCCAGGAACATCTGCACCATCAAAGTAAAATCTCAAGACAGCATTTGGTGTATGTGTAGTAATCCATATTCTTGTGATAACACCTGGATGTTTTTCATCAAGCAAGACTTTCTCAACACGGCCACCTATCGTATCAAGACGTTCATATCCGAAACCATCAGCATTTGCAAACCATGTCGGATCACCTGGGGCTTTTGAAGCACGATCATAACTACTTGCTTGTAGACACTTATATTCTACAGATGGCCATTCAGAAGCCGCGTAAGGATCTGTCATCTCCTCAAGCAATGACTCCAATGTAATACTTTTATGTTCTGTGCAGACACACGAAATAAGCAAAAATGCTGAAATGAAATATATTATCTTTTTCATATTGATTCCATGTTAATTAGTTGTGGTGTAAATATCACCATACCAGAAAATTGTACTTCTAACATCTACATTACCATTTGCCCAACCTAACATTTCTAAATCAAATCTAAGTTTATTCTCAAATGGTATTGCATCTAGGTTTCGTGTTCTATAATGAACATTATATCCTTGAAAGTTTGATGCATCCAATCTAGGTTCTCCTCCAAAAGGAGTATGAAAACGAAAATAACCGCAGAAACTGTAATAGTCTTCCACTCCTGTACCGAAGTGTGATGGGAATGTTTCATCATCCACCCATATCTTTTCATCACCTTCTCCCGGCCATTCAGTGTATGGATTATCAATAGTATAAACATCACCGACCAAGACACCTCTTCCACCAGAGATATGTCCAAATTTCCAATCTATACATGACGAATAGTTTGAGAAGTGACATAATCGTACATTTTTTTCACTTCGGTGAGCTGCATGAAAATATAGGGAGTTATTATCCCAGATGTATGAAGACACCTTTGCCACCATTGAAACGCTGATATCTTTACGAGAATTATTAGTAAGCATAATCTTCGCATTTTCCTGATATGGCATCTTCCATCGTAACACAAATTTACCCCTACCATTTACTGAAAATCTCCAGCTGTTCAGGTAGTATGCACCCTCTCCTGCTCCAGATAATTCCTTTAGAGGCAAATCAAAAGTCGTAACACCATCAAATGTACCCTTAATTGCCAATTCATTCAAAGCTTGCTGAAGATCAGTTGAATTAGCAGCAGTGACTTCTATTGTCAATAAATCAATTGCACTTGCTCCCTTCGGCATATCTACTTCATAGGAAGCACCTGCCTTTAGTTCAGTATTTTTACTGATCTGTTGTCCACCTGATATCTTGGGTGAGCTAAGAGCATCGTTAACCTTTGTAAGTAACGAGTAATTTGAAGTAAGAATCTCCGAAGTAAGTTTCTCCACAACATAATCATCGGGGTATTCCCTGTAATTTATGTGATAGTATCTGGATACAGTTACCGGCTCTACAAGCTCCTGAATAGTAATCTTACAACTAGAACTGTATGAGATAGGCAGATATAACGAACTTCCACGAATCCATTTATCATCTGGGAATACCAAAGACTTACCTGCATGAATGCCAGACTCAGCAGCAAAATCATTTAAATCAAATGAATTCATCTGCCAGGTAGGTTCCTTATCACCATCCAGATAGAATCTGACAATGGTTTTAGGGGAACCGAATGATGTAAGCCATATTCTCGTAATTACTCCCGGATGATGCTCATCGAATATCACTTTTTCTTCTCTACCTGCATTGAACTCCATTCTTTCATATCCCCAACCATCATCATTTGCACACCAGTGTTCACGATTTGGAGACACGGACCGCCTGTCATAACTACTTGCCTGACGTGATTTATATGGAATTGTCGGATACCTAGTAGCTGCGTCAAAAGATATCATCTCTTCCAATAATGAACTATATGATATAAATGATCCACTTGGGGTTTCCTGCTTGTTAGATTTAGTTTCGATACGGGCCTCCTTCATTTCATACTCACCATTAAAGCTGGCAGCAACATATATAGCATATAAATCTCCTGCACTCAGTCCTGTTACAGTGATTCGTTCAGTTTTATTTGGAGTAAGCCTTTTTCCCGAAACCAACACATACTTTGGATGAGGTGGTTCCTTATCAGCCTTTGCTACCAAGTATGAAATATTCTGTACGTTTTCTGAACTTACTGTAAATGAAATAGTATTCTCTGTGGACTCTATTTCATTTATACCAAAATTCACAGCAGGATGCTCTTCAATATTAGAGCATCCTACCATGAATAATGTAATAAGAAATACTAAGAATGAATTCAACACATTCATATTACCATCCTAAATTTTGAACCATATTTTCAGGGTTTTTATCAACCTCAGACTGCAGTAAAGGGAAGAAATAGTGTTTTGGTGATTCGAAAACACGATTCTCACAAACAACTCTTTCGTAGAATCTATTGTCACTTATGGATGTACCTTCGTAAATATTCAAGCAGTGAATAGGACGATTATCTGTTTCTACAGCATCCATCCATCTTCGCACATCAAAGAATCTATGGCTCTCGAAAACAAGCTCAATCCTTCTCTCATGTTTGATTCTCTCACGCATCTCTTCCTTTGAAAGTCCCTCTGTCAATTCTGGAAGACCAGCTCGTTCACGAATTGCATTTACAGCTGCATACACCTCATCAACAGGACCTGCATACTCATTGAGTGCTTCTGCATAATTAAGATAAAGTTCACCTGTTCTGAAGAAGTTGTATGTAGTCTTTGTAACTGACCATGGGTTAGAGGTGATATTTATATTATTATGCTTTCTCATCAGGTATCCAGTCTTGCAATAATCACTACTTCCGTATTTCTTACCGTCAACACCATTGTACCACAATTCAAGGGCATGTCCGTGCTTCCATACCTGACCTGCAAAGTTAATAGAAGCATAGAAACGCGGCTCTCGATTTGTGTACATATTGCGTACTCCTGATGGCCAATAACCCTTATCGCTGGCTACAGATGTATTACCATCCTCCACATAGCCTGACTCTGCATTGATGATTGGCTTACCATTGGCATCATAACCCAATATAGGGTCCAAACCGTTGGCCATCTGATATGCATCAACAAGTTCTTGAGTTGGATTGAAGATGGAAGGACAGCCATAACTAATAGGATCAGAGCACCATATATGATGCCAATATTCTCCGCAGTTCAATGCCCAGATGATTTCGTCATTCCAGTTGTCAACAAAGATCTCCTCATAGTTTTTGACAGGATCTCCGCTTGCGCTATAATGCAGTTTCAACCCTGCTTCGTTAAGAGAATTCAATGCCTCCAATGCTGCATCAGCAGCGTCTTTCCACTTCTCAGCATCGTATTCAGTAGGGAACAAAGGTTTTCCTGATATAGGATCCAGAAGCTGACTAAACTCGGTACTTCCGTTATATAACGGACTGGCAGCATATAAAAGAAGTCTAGATTTAAGTGCAAGTGCTGCAGCTCTGACTGGTCTACCATATTCTGTTTGAGGTCTTGTTGGAGGGAGCAGGGCTATAGCATCATTACAATCCTGAACCATTGCATTAACACAGAAATCAATATCCTTGCGTACTATGAGATCCCAATCTTCATCAGGCTTGATTACTCTATCAACAATAGGAATTGGTCCATATACTCTGAAATTCATAAAATGATAGAATGCCCTTAAAAAATATGCCTCTCCTACAAGTGATTTGTAATCCTCTTCTTTAAGATTCGGAGTTCTATCTATATTCTCAAGGAATACATTGAGTGTTCGAATGGCACAATAATTCTGATACCAATGTGGAGAACGATTCACATTGGTAGCATTCCATGCTCCGGAGTTGATCTCATGTGAATAAGCTCCACCAAATGCTATTTCCATCTCATCGCAACCTCCTGTAAAAGGGCTTCTGTATGCACCATCATCGGCAAAGTTTGCCTCAATTGGTAGCCACGAATAAGAATTCCATAGCCATTGGCGAGCCCAATCAGGATTTGTGAACACCTCGTCTTTTGTAAGATCATCATCTGGTGTCTTGTCAAGGTAGTCACACCCGAAGAGGAGTGCCGTTGCCAAGACGTATATCAATTTACTATATTTTTTCATGTTAGATATGTTTTAAAAGTCTACTTGAACTCCAAGGTTGATTGTGCGTTGCTGAGGATAGTTACCAGTTCCGTTATCGACTTCTGGATCAACAAATCCTAATTTGTCAAAACAAAGCAGGTTTATACCATTCAAGAAGACTCTGACACCTCGCATATTGATCTTATCCATTACTCTTTGAGGGATTCTATATCCTATCTCGGCGTTTTTGAGCTTGAGATAGCTTGCATCTCTCATATAAAGTGTACTTATCTGATAATTGTTAGAGGACTTACCATTAATAACAGCCGGGTATTTTGCATTAGTATTGTCCGCACCTTCTATCCAACGGTTATCATAGTACTCTCTTGAGACATTGTATCTTGGATACTCAAGAGAATATGGCCACATATCTTCCGATGTAAGGAAGAGCGATGTACGTCCAGCTCCTGTGAATCCTAGTGATATATCCCAATTCTTGTACGATACAGCTAACCCAAATCCATACATGATTTCTGGAGTACGACTATACCCAATATATGTTCTATCGTATGCGTTGATCTCGCCATCATGGTTAAGGTCCTTATATTTGATATCGCCAGGACGTACCTCTGTCTGGAAAGTCTGCTTAGGGCTTGATGCGATTTCTTCCTCACTCTGGAAAATACCAAGTGCAATGTATCCGAATGGCTGGTCAATAGAATGTCCTCTACTATTTTGATATTTATAGGTCGGTATTGCTGAATCATCTTCAATTATGGTATTATGAGCATATGTCATGTTACCATAGAATGAAACAAACAAATCTTTTGTCGGAGCATATTTGTATTCTGCCATAACATCAAAACCACGATTGTTAACCTCTCCTAAGTTAGCATATGTGGCGGCATAGATACCGGTCACAATAGGAATAGTTCCTCGAGACAAAAGAATATCCTTTCTATCCTCGTTGAACCAGTCAAACTGGATGGAAAGTTTTTCTTTGAAAAGCTTAAGATCAAAACCTAAGTCTGTTTTATAGGATTTCTCCCAAGTCACATCCTCAGCTGCAATCTTGCCTTCAAATATACCTTCTCTATACTCCTGAGTATATCCAAAAATGCGACCCCAAGTATAGTTCACAGTAGAAACATAAAGGAATCGGTCTCCACCAATCTGGTCATTACCCACGACACCATATGATCCTCTCAACTTGAAATATACTTGGTCAGAAACTAATGATTTGAGCCATGGCTCCTCAGTAATCACCCAACCCAAAGACACTGAAGGGAATAGACCATATCTTTTTCCTGGAGCAAAGTTCTCTGAGCCATTATAACCGAAATTCAATTCGGTCATATATCTGTGAGCATAGTCATAGGTGAACCTTCCTGCAAGTCCCTGCTGTCTATATGGAAGATTCTTGATTGATGACGAAGCGGTAAGGTCCTTGTATTCGCGTCTATTGAACAAGAGGAGAGCGGCAACATGGTGATCTTCAGCAAAACTTCTGCTATAATTGACGGAAGCATCAAAATAATAAGATCTGTTACCCCCATTTGAGTTACTATATCCCATTGTTCCCTGTTCGCGTATGATATTGTAGATATCATTTCCCTCATCATCAGTTCCCATATAACGCTTCATTCCATATGATACAAAACGGGTAGAATAATTGCCATACCACATATCATATGAGAATTTTGATGATAATGAAAGACCAGGTGTTACAAGATCCGAGAGATCCCAATTAATATTTGCCGTACTCTGTACTGTAGATATAAACTCTTTTGAGTAACCGCTCTGCGTAGTCAAGGCCCATGGGTTCTTTGTAATGGAAGAAGGTCCACTACCTGGAGTTCCATCAGGGTTTCTTACCGGCATTGAAATCGGCGAGTTCTGTCGCATTGCTGCGAAAATAGTATTTGATGAACTTCCAGGGAAGGTCTTATCCTGAAATACTGCACCTAAACCTAAACTGAATACGAGATTCTTGGCAAGGTTGACATCAGTATTCAATCGGAAGTTATATCTATCCGATTTTGTATTTGTCGGATAAGCATAAGTGGGGTCTTCCTTGAACAATCCACCTTGACTGGTATAACCCACATTCATAAAGTAACGAATAATTTCATTACCACCATTGATGTTAAGGTTATTCATGGTCTGGTAGGCTGTCTTGTTCAAACACTCATCAATCCAATTTACATTAGAATATAGATAAGGTGATTCTCCTGATTTAAACAAATTAAGTTCATTTGAGTTCCATGCAGGAGTACCTGTACCACCGGTACCATGGGCGACTGCCTCATTCATGAGAGATGCAAATTCATAGCCATCGATGTATTCTGGAAATCTAAGACCCTGAAGTACAGCGTGCTCAGTTCTAAAGGTAACCTTTGGTGCACCCATTTTACCTTTCTTGGTTGTAATGAGAATGACACCATTGGCACCACGCACACCATACACAGCAGTGGCAGATGCATCTTTTAGAATCGTAAATGTATCTATTTCCTGAGGATTGACCAGGTTAAGGTCTCTTTCTACGCCGTCAACCATTATAAGAGGTGTTTTATTACCCCAAGTGGCCATGCCTCGGATAAAGATACTAGCATAATCATTGCCCGGTTCACCAGTAGATTGTCTTGAGATGATACCAGGCATTGTTCCGCCCAGGATTGTAGATAGGGAGGCGGCTGGTTTGCTTTCCAATGTAACAGGAGCAATAGAAGACATTGCACCAGTTACAGATACTTTCTTCTGCACACCATAACCAACAACCACAACTTCATCAAGGACTACGTCATCGATACGCATGACAACATTTTTGCTGACATCAGTACCGTTCCAGATGTACTCTACCGGTTGATATCCTATACATTCAAATAGGACTTTATTACCTGACTTTATTCCTTCTAGCACATAACTACCAGAACCGTCCGTCATGGTTCCGTTTGTTGTACCTTCAACAAATACAGTCACTCCAACAACGGGTACTCCGTCAATATCGACAACGACACCCTTGAGGTTAGATTTGTTTTGGGCCAACATTCCTGTTGCTGTCAGGAATAAAACCAATGACAGCAACAGGGATTTTAAATTAGATATGAATAATCTCATAAATTTTAGTATTGGATTTCACAAGATGGATCCTTGTGGAAGTCTGCGATTACTTGGTCAGCAGCAAGATAGATAACCTTAAGAGATGCATTGGCATCAAGCCATACCTGATTCATGTTCTTCGAACATCCTCTAAGATCGATAGATGTAAGTTTTGTGTTCCAACCGTAAAGATTAATCAGTGATGGTGTGTTTGTAAGATTAACAGATTCCAAAGTAGGGATATCACGGATTGCAAGCCAATTCAACTTTGTCATATTTGAGAAATCGAGGCTCTTCACAGATGTAACGATGATATTGAACCATTCTACAGCTGGCATATTTTCAAATGTAACATCAACGAGAGGGTCGCACGCCTCAAAGTTAACTTTCTTACATGATGGAAGGTTTTTACATACAGCCTTAGTCATCTGATGGTTACCCCACATCACGATATCAGTAAGGTTAGGCATATCAACCAATGTTATCTCCTTAAGGTTACTCTGGTCACATGCGATGTATGTAAGCTTTGAACATCCTGTTACATCTACGGATTCCAGGTTGCGGCCGAGGAAAGCCCACATGATGCTGAGATTAGGACATGTAGTGAAATCCAAAGATTTAAGGTTTGGATTATTGAAAAGGTATGCCTCGAGAAGGTTATCACAACCTGTAAAGTTCATGGTTTCAATAGTATTGTCACCTGCATGTACGTACTTAAGGCCCTTCATACCACTGAGATCCAAAGAAGTCAGTTTATTTCCGTGAATATTGATATACTCAAGTTTTGGATTCTCGGCAGAAGAAACCTCAAGATTTGCCAATTCTTTGTTAGCGTCAGCATTAATTTCAAAAAGTTCAGGCATACCTACAAAGCTCAAGCTTGTAATATTATTGGCCCAAGCTCTGAAAATTCTCATCGATGGACAGTTCGCCATGCTAACTGATGTGAGTTTGCTGTTGTTGATCCAGCAGTCGTGGAGAGCTGTACAACCATCCATGACGATGCTTGCTGTCTCGCTATCATGACTCCATTCAAATGCAGAAAGAATCTCAAGAGAAGTTAGTCCGCTTACATCAAGATTGCTCATTGGAGTCTGCTGAACATAAAGTTCCTTAAGTCCTGTACATCCACTAACATTCAATGATGTCAATGGGCTACCATCTGCCCAAAGGATCTGAAGTGAAGTCATTCCTTCAACATCAAGCGAAGTTACGCCTGTGCGAATAAGCTGAAGGTATGCGAGCTGCTGATTTGCAGATACATCCACTGAAGTAAGAGATGGGTTGTCAGTTGCGAGGAGTGTAACAAGGTTAGAGAGATTCTCAATACCCTTAAGTGATGTAATACCAAGATTAGCGCAGTCCACCTCTGTAATTGCAAGTGCCTCACTTTCCTGGAGCTTACCATCATTGTTCAAATCGTGCTCTGAAAGGAGATACGCGAACAAATTGGCATCTTCAAATTCAACACATGGCTCAGTGGTTGTAGAGAACTTGATTTCATTTCCATATGCTGTTCCTACTGAGTTGGTAGCATATGCTCTGACATAATACTCCTTATCTGGCTCAAGACCTGTAATTACAGAGGTAAATGTGAATTCACCCTCTGCCAATTCTTCAACAGTACTGTTATCAGCAAGTGTAGGGTTCTGATTCTCACCCCATACAACTCCGCATGCTGTTACTTCATCACCACCAGTAGCAACGATTGTACCACCTGTCTTTGCTGATTCAAATGTCACCTCTGACAAGGTAGTTGTTGTAACTGTTGGCATAGCCTTACCTGTTGAGAAAGTTACCTCATTACCATAGAATGTGCCATTAGCATTTGTAGCATAAGCCCTTACATAATAAGTCATTCCTGGCTCAAGTCCTGTCAAAGTTGAAACGAACTCTCCTGTTCCCTTTCCATCTTCAGTTTTATTTTTTGCAATTGTAGGATTGTTTGTTGTGTCCCAGCAGACACCGCGAGTGCGGATAGCCTCTCCGCCGTCATGAGTAATATTACCGCCTGAAATGGCAGAATTTTCAGACACTTCAGTAACCTCAGTGGTTGTAAGAGCCACATTAGTGTCTACTACTTCTTTGTTACATGCAAAGATCATCACTAACGATGATACAATTGCGAAAATTCTTAAAATAGATTTCATATTAGTGTATTTAAAGGGTTAATTTCGATTTGGTGTCCAGGCTCCTGCCTGTGTGCACACGTATGCTGCAGTCTCGACTGCTTCCTTGTGTGCTTCTTTTATGTCTTTGCCAGTGAGCAATGAGCCGATAAGTGATCCTGAGAAGGCGTCACCAGCTCCAACTGCATCTACAACCTCAACCTTTGGAGTCTGGATGGTAGATTTCTCATTACCGTAGTAGATGGAGCTGAATTTATCTCCTGCTGTAAGAACCAGCATCTTAAGTGAGAACTTCTCCATGAAGTATCTGCAGGCCTGGTCTGTATCCATTTCCTCAAGGCCAAAGACTGGTTTAAGGGTTTCCAACTCTTCGTCGTTGATTTTGAATACATTCGCCATTTCCAAAGATGCTTCGATCAGTTCTTTAGACCAGAAGTGCTGCCTAAGATTGATGTCGTACACTTTGAGAGCATCCTCTGGAACAGCCTGTACTAGGGCTCTTGTTGTCTCTCTTGACACTTCGTGTCTCTGAGCCAGAGTTCCGAAGCTGACAGCCTTGGCTTTCTTTGCCAGATTGATGCTTTCTTCTGTCAACGGAATGTAATCCCATGCTACGCCTTCGCAGATCTCATAATTAGGCTGACCATTGCAGAGGGTCACCTTCACTGTTCCGGTAGGATAATCAACGCGGCTTACCTCCATGTTGATTTTATGAGCAGCCGTTACTTCGAGAAGTTCGTCTCCCAACTCATCCTTGCCTACGGCGCTGATTGCCCATCCTTCTGTACCATGCTGTGATGCATGATATGCGAAGTTTACAGGAGCACCGCCTGCTTTCTTACCTGTTGGGAGTACGTCCCAGAGGTATTCGCCAATACCAATTACTATCGGTTTCATAATATCTGAATGGAAAGTTATTACTGAAGTTTGAGTTCTTTCTGGATTTCCTCCAATGATTTACCCTTGGTCTCAGGAATGAGGAACTTGATGAACAGACCTGCAGCAAGGCAGAGTGCTCCAAAGATTCCGAATGCTACGTTTGTACCAAGTGTTGTTTCCATCCATGGATAGAACTGAACTACGAGGAATGCGCATGCCCAGCTGATGCCGGTTGACACTGCCATTGCTGTTCCTCTGATATGGGATGGATATATCTCAGATGTTACAACGAACATGAGAGGAGAAAGAGAAAGTGCGAAGAAACCGATGTATGCAAGGATGGCTACAAGTACTCCGATACTGCTAGGATTAGCGATAGAGTATGCATATGTCAAGTATGCAAGAGCCAAAGTACATCCGAGGCATCCACTGACAAGGAGAGTCTTTCTTCCGAATTTATCTACTAACCAAAGTGCAATCACTGTAAATACGAGGTTTGCAATACCGATGTAAACAGTCTGAAGGAGCGGGTCGCTACCAGCGATACCGAGGCTTGCCAAGATGCTTGGCGCATAGTTTACAACGACATTGATACCAGTGATCTGCTGGAAGAAAGCAAGCATACTTCCCAGGAATACTACATATCCCATGCGTCCTTTGAAAAGTTCGCTGAAAGCAACCT
>JAEIGA010010495.1_pt1 | contig 14037 bp, 15 predicted proteins | sample 9270691 | NCBI WGS metagenome assembly JAEIGA01 (sample SAMN17057246, study PRJNA624740) | gut metagenome | biome: biome; isolation source: fecal sample | host: Bos grunniens | place: China: Xizang | collected 2019 | reverse complement strand
CTCCTCTTGTGCAATTCCAATATACCTCATCGTAATTGATGGAGAAGAATGGTTGAAAATCTTTTGTAGAAGTGCAACATCATTATTTTGTTTGTAATGGTGATATCCAAAAGTCTTTCTCATAGTGTGTGTCCCAACATTTACGCTAATACACAGATTCTCACATACTTCATTGATAAAACGGTAAACTTGAGAACGGTCAAGCCTACAATGCTTTTTCCCAACAAACAACGGTTCATCATCTGTAATTGAATATGTTTTATCTCTTTCAATAAGATATTCTTTAATGAGCTTCTGCAACTTCTTATTTAATGGAAATCTTTTATACTTCTTTGTCTTTTTCTCAATAATTTCTACATATTGTTTGTTTCTTACAGCTTCTACGTTTAAGGCAAGAATATCTGATATTCTCAAGCCGGTATTAGTCCCAATAGCCCAGATTAGCTGGTTTCGTTTGCTGTGTCTTGCTAAGTATTGTTCGATAGCTTCAATGTCTTTCTTGCTTTTAATGGGTTCAACTAAATTCTTCATAATCACATTCCTTTCTGCAACGTCATAAACGCTACGTTGCAATTAAAAATGTAAAAAGTTTTCGTTCCAATAACAAGAAAGATAGGCTTTTAACCTACCTTTCTCTCAATCATTTCTTGAAGTTGTCGAATCATCTCTCTAAGCTCAAAAATTTGCCAATCAACAGATTCTTTTAAGTTACTAATCTGAGTTGCAAGTCTATCTTCTGCTTCTTCAACTTTTTCATTGTAATAATCCATGTGGTTTATCAAGTTGATTTCAGCTTCTCCAAGCTGTTCTGCAAGGTTGGATTCAACTTCTTCAAAATCACAAGCAAATTTTGCTAATGCTTCAAATAAAACTTCATTTTCAATGTGTTTCTTGTTTAACATCTCTAATTTCTCCTTATAACTTAATAGTACGCATCAAAATGCGTTCCTTGATGCATAAAATAATTTAATCGGAGAGATAAATAATTATTAGTTAAATAACTACAGCTTCAATACGAGATTTTAATGCTTTAGCAAAATCTTCTAATTTATCATAATCCCACAGTATTGTATTTCTATGGTTTAAATCAAAGTGCACACCTTCTCGTACTACATTTCCGTTAGCATCATGTTTGGCATTAAACCATTCTCGGTTGCATGTATATATAACAGGTTTTCCTAGTCCATAAGCGAAACCAGCCTCAAAGTAAACACCACCTCTATAACCGGTTAAGTCTGCTACTAAAAACTTACTTTTTCTAATTTCAGCTATCATTTCATCATTAATATCATTACAATGCTCTTTACAATCAATTTTCATTGCATAATACTTGTTTTCGTTAGCTGATTCGATAGCTGGTTTAATAGCTTTATCAAAAACCTTTTGCATGTTAAAGATATCTTCTTTAAGGTTCTCAACATTATTAAACCACATTGCAACAAAACCTTTTGTTGATAAAGTTGAAGATGTCTTGTCGTTATAATATTCAAAACCATCATTTGTCATCACTACATTTAAAGATGGATATGTCATATACTCACAATATTCGTGATAAAAGCTCTTCTCTATAACATAATTATATCGATAGTGTTCAGAACTATATGAGCTTGATTGACGTTGTGGCATAATACTACTTTCTTCAATGTTAATTAACCCAACTTCATTCAAAAACATCATTATGCTATGAAATTCTGTATTATTCCTACAGAAGAAGAGAGGAAATAATGTATCAATATCAATTGTTAAAACCTTACCAAAATAGTCAGTATTATCAAACAAATATGCTAAGACCAATAGAGATTTATCCTGAAGTTTAGGCAAAACATTATTTGAAATAATCTCTTCAATTCTAGGTTCTGTTAAGGATTCTAATGTAATTTTATTTCCCAAACGTAATTTTTCCAAGAATTTCTTTTTTACTGCATATCTAACAATTAATCTATCATCATCATTAAATTCTTTTGGACAACTCTCTAGTAAATATTGTGCAGAATAATCGCATAAAAATTCCCCACAATAAGGGCATTTGACATAACTTCCTTCTATCTGAACTTCATCTACACAGTGGCATAATGGACACATTATTTTTTCTTGTTCTTGTTCCACTAATCCAACTCCTTGTTTTTTATCTGCTTTGGCTTTTTAGTAGTTGATAAATAATTATCATTAGTAATAGCAGATTCGCCAGTTTCTAGTTCAAATTTTTTACGAGCTTCTTTTGCAACACTACCACCTTGTTTTGCTATAAATTTGTTTTCTTCCATAGTTTGAGGATTACGTAACTTGGACATCTCTGTCGTAGACACTTCTGCAAGCATATTAAGTACAAGTTCCATGTTGGTCATATTATCTCTTAGGCTTTCTTTTTTTAGCCCTTTAAAATCTTTGTACTCTCTTGTTTTCATGCCGGACCATTCTTGAGTAATTATATCAGTTAATATCGCATACTCTGCATTCTTCACTCCAGTTCTTTGCCATTCATCAGTAAGTGCTTTCCTTACTTCAATGGATTTTAATCTCTGATTAACCCACTCTGGAGAATAACCTTTTGCAAGGTAATATTGCAACGCTCTATTAATAGCAATTTCTGGGTCTTGTATCTCATCAAGTCTTTCACTGCCAACTTTAGCAAGCCATAGTTTAAAAGGTTCAGCCTTAGGACTTGGAATGGATTGTATAAGCCTTAATACACCTTCAGTATCAAGTACATCAGTTTTATAAAATTTACCGTCAGAGGATTGTAATTTCAGTTGGTTACAAGTTGTAACCAACTGACTACCTTCCTTACGTAGTCTATTTTTTAAAACTTTCCAATAATTATTAGGATTGCTACTTTCAGATAATATTGCTACAATATCAACAACCGAAAAATACCAAGTTTCGTTCTCATTATCCCAACTAGTTCTAACTTTGTAATCTTCAAACAATTTTATTGAAGTCTGTTTGTCTTTATCTGATGGACTCATACACTCCTCCTTTCTTCATGTTATGTAATCATAACAGTTATGTCAATGATTTGAACTATTGTAAAAGTTATAATTATTCCAACTTGTAAAACCTCTCCTAAAATCCCGTTCTAAGGTAGCTAGGAGGCAATTTAAGGGGCGTTATGTTTCTTTATACTATAAGACTACCCCTCAAATTAGTGTTTAGATATTAAAGCAAGCACTACAAATTATTAAGCTAACCTATCAACTATCATCAAATACAGAAACCTCGTTAATCAGCTCGAGGTTTTTAATTTCAATTGAGTTATATGAGTTGCAACTTCTTATATCATTGATTTCATTAGTTATACTCTCTTTAATATCATTAACTGACGAAAACAAGATATTATATAACTCATTGTATAGTTCTGAGTTTGGGATTATTTTCTTTATAACAGTATTTATTTCAGAAAACTGATTTAATAACCCCATCTCTTCTGCAATAGGTTTATAATATTTGGCTTGAGAACTTTCAGATAAAAGCTTGCAAGCAAGTCCTCTAACTTTTGAGAGTTCAGCTACTGCAGTTTCTATTGTTTTATCTGCTGTAAAAACATACTTAATTAAAGTGTTATTAAAAACTTGTTCAAGTGTTTTATAAAAGGTTTCAGTCTTTAAAGACTCCAACATTAAAGGTAATGTTAGTAACGAACAATCAGCACTTAAGGCTTTTGTTATTGGAAAAAGCTTTTCCTTACCATGAAATTCTATCTCTATTCTTAATATGTTAAGCTTGCTTAGGTCAACGTAGTTTTTAGAACTATTATAAGCATTTCCTAATAATTCTTTTTCCCTCTTACTCAATGTTTCATATAATTGGCACTCATAATGCCTATGTTGATTATTAAACTCGGCAACTTTATCGTAGAATTTGATTAAAAAACTACAAGGCACTTCGGAATCAATACTTTTGCGGCAATGCAAGCATAAGCTCGGTTTACCGGTAGATATTGTATATTCAGTATCTAGATAGCTATATTGCTTATTCGCTAGCATATCTATATATTCAGATGCTGGCTTAGTGAGAATAATATCTTTAGTTACATGAATTACAGTTACGTGCAATTTCTCTTGTAATTGAGGTTTGTCTAAAGTTATTGAGTTCAATGCATTATAGAGCTGCTTCTCTTTAGGCATTTGTAAATTATGTCCATAATCACTAATGAACCTTACTAATTTTGTCGGAGTAAAGGTTTGTTGTATAAATCCACTTTTAGCACAAATTGTGCTTAGTGGAAAATGAAGTTTGAGCTTTTTGGACATAGCCATCCTATCTTCATAGCTAACATCATTCTTCTTATATAATAATCTGCATTTATCAACCTTAATATCATTAAACATAATTAATCAAACAACCTATTATATATCTTATTTAGTGCATAAGTAGGCTCTTTAGAAGCTTCTCTTAAGGTTGCTATCATCTTTCGAATCGTAGCTTGTTGTTTTGAGCCGATACCTTGTAGAACCTTTTTTATTACTGAATTATCTTTAGATTCAAGCTCAATAGCAGTGATATAATAATCCATTGAATATTTATTTAGATGGAATTTACCGTGCAATAACTCTATTTTTTTAGATACAGTTTCAGAGCTTAAATCCTTGAAGATATTTTGTTTTATTAAAGAATATCTAAGGTTGTTTAAATACTCATCTCTAAGGTGTGTTGTTTGATAAGGAGTGCTTGCTGCAAATACGATACTTTTAGGGTATAGCTTTTCAATTTGTACCATAGCTTGTTTTTGAGCATTATTATACTGCTCAGTATGAGAAAGCATAGTAGATAATACGTGTCTAGTCATTGAATCTCTAAAATTCTCAATGGATAATGTCCCAAACATATCTTTATCAGAAGCTACACCCCATATGGATTTAATATTTGATAGTCCAACAATATCCGTCTTTATTTCTAGGTCATTATCTTTTCCTAATATAGTTATTGATACATTTCGTTTACCAGTATTATCACTTCTGAAATTAGGGTAAGTAGCTTCATATCGTTTGTGTGTAAAAGAAGTCCCTCTTGAGATATAAGTTAGTTTAATGCTTGTATTATTATTTACTATCAATAGATTAGGAGTATCAGCCTTTAATTGTGCCAACTCCGATATTACTGTCATTACTTTAACATTTCCTAATGAATATTTGCTAGATAGTACCAGCCCTACAATAGTTGGATTCAGTGAGGTTAAACTATACTTTAGAAAATTATTAACATCTTCTATGTAAGGTTTTAATATGTTGTAAAGCTTTGACACAAGATATAAACAAGTAAAAGCAAAAAAGTACGCACAACCCTCTTCGCAATTTCCATTATGTTGAGTATATTTCTTATAAGCTTTATAACTGAATTTAGCTAAGATACTGTTATAAGTTGGTTTTATATCTTCTAGCCCATTGTAATTGGAAGGCTCTTTTGGTTTATAAGAGAAGCATAGATGCATCTTATCTGACTTCTTATCAGTATCAAACATCTTTGAAGCTTGGTACATATATTCAATTAAGTAAGAATAGAAGTTATAGCTATTGTTCCAATCATCAACTATTCTATCATAGTTATCGATGATATGACCTAACTCTATTCTATACTTATCTACCCTTAGAACATTCATTATATCTATTGGTACTATGAAGTTACGTAATAACTTCTTATCACTAATGGTGTGAATAAGTTCATTGATATCTATGTTGATATTCTCTAGTATCTTTTCATTTTTTACAAAGGTGTGTACAACTTCCATCAAGTATTCTTTACCGATACTAAGTGCGAGAGTGTGTACATCAGTTTTCATGTGTTGAAATAACAACATCTTTCTCTAACTCCTTTCCCTGTTCACTATTATCTATGTACAAAAAGCGATTCAATTTTTCTCTAATAGCCTCTCTAATAAAGGCACTAAGGTTACATACACCTTTATTTTTTGTTTTAAGTAAATCGTGCAAGAGTGGGATATCCACTCTGACACAAATTTTTTCAAAAAGTTTCTTATTACACATAAGTTACATCAGCTCCCTTTTGTCGTTCTATATAGTATTCTTCTTGTGCATCCAATCTATCTAACAAGAGGGGGATTGAATGCCCTAATGCTTCATAAACAACTTGTGAAGCATTAGCTTTATAACGAACACTAAGCCACCAAAGCTTGAACCACAATAACACTGGTAGCTTTACAGTTAATTCTTCGTGCCTAGAGCGGCTTGGAGTTAAAGTCCCAACATAAGAGTATGCTCCAGCCGGAGCAAGATATCTTTTAATAGAACTAATAATAAATCCATCTAGCTCAATATCATTACTACTGTGATACGCTTCTAGCGTTCGTACAATGTAATAGGGTAATATTAATTTCAGCTCTTTATAGCGAAATTTATTAATGTTGCTAGCAAACATTTGCATTCTTTTCTCCTTACAATTAAAATCTAATAGCCTTGTCATACTCAACTAGTTATCTAAGAGAGCTAACATTTTAGATTTGATAAATTCATCTTCTTCATCGTCGTAAAAATCATTAAATTTGTTATCTATATCATCATTACTTTTTATCGATGTTCCTGACCTATTCTTTTTTTCGACAACATCAAAATATTCATTCCAAGTAGGGATAGTTGCTGAAGTAATTTCATTTTCATTTAGTTCAATAGTAGTTCTATGTTCTACAACAATTTTAGAGGGGTACTTCAAGTGATAATCCACTATATTATGGTAATATCCTTTTTTGTAAGAACTAACTCTGCCGGAAAAACTTATCACATCACCAGCTCTAAGATTAAGTTCTTTAAATCTTTTACGAACAGTAAACCAAAGGTGGTCTGTTACAATTTCATTGGTATCTATTCTAATAACATCTTTTAATAAAATTGTTCTTTCTAGAGTTTCTTTGTAAGAATTTCTCTTAATACCCATTCGTCCAACAGTCGCTTTATATCGATAACGGATATCTGTACCTATTGCTTTAAGCTTTGTTCTTTTTTGTGTCGTCATAATTTTCTCCTTTTTTGGACAAGACAACTAAACCTGTTGTAAAAACAAGTTAGTGTACTATTTTTGTACTATCTATTTTTATGCTTCCTCAAAAGCTTTGTTTAGAATATCACTTACTTGCACGGATGTTTTATCCAGCTGTATATATGTATCTTCAGTAATTGCCATTTGCCCATGCCTTAATAAATCTTGAATTATTTTAGTTTTAACACCTTCAAGGTGTAATATTGTTGCACAAGACCCTCTAAGTTCGTGAAAACGCATAAAGTTTTTATCATTAAAAACTTTTTCAAGGATTTTTTTAAAACGATATCTGACAAAATCATTAGCTACAAGAGGCAAACCTTGAGCATCACAAAAGCAAAGTTCATGCAAATCATTTTTCGCGACTAAGTAATCTTTATAGCGTTGTAATATTTCTAAAGCTTTTGTTGGAATAGTAATAATACCCCTTGAAGATTCAGTCTTTAATTTTGTCGTTAAAAGAAAATCTATTGGTTTTTTGTTTGGGTATTTTTCTAGTAGGATTGCCATGCGTTTTTTTGTTATTCTTTGAACTTGTCGAGATACATTTAGTGTCTTTTGCTCAAAATCAATATCCTTCCATTTTACACCTAAGCATTCACTCAACCTTACTCCAGTATATAAGGCAAGCCCAATGACAGTTCCAGCAAGAAAATCATATGAACAAGACTTTTCAACTATGAGATTAGCCTGTTGCTTGTTAAGTCTTACTGGGGCTCTATTTTCAATTTCTTGTTTAATATTGATGGGTTTTATACCTACAAAAGGATTTGGTGATGTTATTAATTCGTTGTTAAGGGCATAATTCCAGATTGCTTTAATTTTCTTCAAAAGATTGTTATAAGCTGATGGTAACATTGAACTACGCTTATTATTCATAAATTCTCTGGCATAACTTTTGGAAATTTTATCGACGCTTAGTTCTAAAAGTTCCGACATGTGATTTTTAATAATGCTAATACTGGATTCTAGAGTGTTTATAGCAAATTCGGTTTCTGCCATATTTAAATATGTCTCGGTTAAATCTTTAAAAAGCACCTTCTTGCTTTTTAAATAACCACTTAATTTACCTTTACTCTTTAATAGCTCAAATGTTCTCTTTTCGTGCAATGCTTCACTTTTAGTCCTAAAACCTTCTCTGCGTTTTTTTACACCTTTATCATCGTAAATAGTAAACCCATAGCAAGTTGTTCCGTTTTTTTTCTTGTAACTATAAATACCGTCTTTATTAGTTGCTGTGGATTGAAAACCTTGTTTTAACCTTTGAACTTCTTTTTCCAGTTCTATTATTTTTTCATCTTTTATATTCATTTCTTTTAATAAATTTACAAGATGATTTTCTATTATTGAGTTATCCTTATTTTCTACTGTCATTATTGTACTTATCCCATTTAGTTGTAACTGTTAATTTATTTGACTCTAAGTAATAGTTTTGTGGAATTATAATTTTTTTACCAAATTGAAAATGAGGGAAGTCTGAATTTTTTAAGCGTACCAATAAGGTGTTGTAATTTATTCCTAAGAAGCTTGCTAGAGACTTAACATCACTTTTTTTATCAAACAATAAGAGAGTTTCGTCTTTAACATTAGACCAATCACCAGCTTTGAATAATTTCATAAATGAAATAATATCTTCTTTACGAAAGAAAAGTTTTTTTCCGTCTCTAATGTGTGGGATAAAATTTTTCCTAAGCAATGAGTAAAATGTGTTGTAGCATAAGCCTACGATATTCAATGCTGCGTTCGTATCTAATAGTTTATTATAAGATACCAATGTTAAATTGTTTTCTTGTTTAATAATACTATTAAGCATATTACCTCCTTTGTGTTAGTTCTGCTAAATTAAGGTTATCTAATACAAATACAATAACATACGCTTATAAACCTGTCAACTTATGAGTAATGTTCGATTATTTAACACAGATTGGTAAAATTATTGCAATTTCTAAACTCTTTGATATTATATGATTATGGATAAGCCTATTGAAGAAAAATCTATTGAAGAAAAATCAAAATCTATTTGCAATACAATAATTGCAAATCTTGGTAATTTTATAAAAGAAACTCGTAAAAACAAAGGCTATTCTTTGAGAGATTTAAGTAAAATTTCTGGGGTTAGTACAACAGTTATATCTGATATTGAAAACTTGGTATATTTACCTAAGTTCGATGTTATTGTTAGGCTGGGCTTGGCTCTTGAAATATCTATAGATGAATTATTTTCTAATATGCAGCCTGACCAAGAGATAGTTGATATAGCTACTGCAAATATTGACCCTATGAGGGTTATTAAAAACTCCGTTTCTTATTTAGGGCTTAATGCAAACGAAATAGATGAGCTAATGAATTATTTAACTTTTATGATGTATAAAAAAGAAAATTCTTCGTATAAAACTTCTGGTTGGAAATTTTTCTCGTAGAACTTTTTTAGAACTTTTTTCTTTTGCATTAAAAAAGAGGGTGTCTGAAACCCTCTTAATAATGGCGGGAACGACGAGGCTCGAACTCGCGACCTCATGCGTGACAGGCATGCGCTCTAACCAACTGAGCTACGCTCCCGTATTTAGTTTTCACAATAACCAATCGCTTCGGCTACCTAACTAATATAATACGCTGAAAAAAATTTTGCAATACCCCTCTTAAAAAAAACTTAGTCATTTGTACAACTTCAAAATCGCCTTGTTTACTAATGTTATAAAACTCCTAATTTAGTTTTAATATAATCATTAAATCTTTTTCATACTTCCAGCTATTCTTAATTCCAAGCCCTCTTTTGAGGGCCTTTTTTTATTCAACTTCAAAAGAATAGATTATCTCTCTAGAATATTCTTCATTCGCTTTTAAAATACCTTTTTCTCGAAAGGTTTCTGTATTTATTGCATTAGGATAAAATTGTGGTTCTATACAAAAACCTGAACGCTTTTCATATTTTTTTCCATTCTTTCCATTAGGTTGCGAAGTTTTTCCCAAGTTATTTGCACTATAAAACTGAAAGCCTGGTAAGTTTGTCGATACTTTTAGTTTAATCCCACTATAATTCGATTTTACTTCTGCTGCATTAATCAATGTTTTCCCATCATATCCATCAATACAAAAATTATGGTCATATCCTTTTGCAAAGAGCATTTGTTCGTTTTTAGAATCAATATCTTTTCCCAAGATTTTTTCTTCTCTGAAATCAAAAGGAGTATTTTCTATATCAAGAAATTCTCCCGTTGGAATCCCAATCTCATTAATTTTAGTAATTTTTGTAGAGTTCGGGAGTTTTACCAAATGACTTAGAATTGAGTTCTCTTCAGCATTCTGAGCTCCATCTAAATTGAAATACGTGTGATTTGTGAGATTTATTATTGTATCTTTATCACTTGTCGCATTGTAGTATATATGTAAATTATTATCATTATCAAATTTATAAGTAACTTTTGTTAGCACATCGCCAGGATATCCACTTTCGTCATCTTTTTTTAGATAACTAAATTCTATTCCTTCTTTTAAAACTTTTGCATTCCAATTCTGAACATCAAGGCCTTCTTTTCCGCCATGTGAATGGCTCTTCCCATTATCTTTGTTGCATTCAAGTTGATAAAAGTTTTCTCCAAGTGTAAAACTACCATTTGATATCTTGTTTGCATAAGGTCCAATTGTGCCACCGGCATGGCCAATAGGAGATTCTTCGTAGGGAGTAACCGAATTATAACCTTGCGTTACGTCAATCAATTTTCCATTTTTATCAGGAACTCGAATTGCTGTAATAGTTGCTCCAAAGCTTGATAAATCTACACTAGCTCCATTTCTATTTGTTATAGTATATAATTCAGCTTTTTCTCCTGTTTTTTTTATTTTTCCAAATGGTCTTTTTTCGATTTTAATTCCGTCAAAGTTTTTATCTGTGTTCTTCACAAAAACATCTTTCTGTTGTCTTTGCGAAATTTTATGTTCTTGCCTAATTATTTGCGGAGGATTAATATACGTAACATTTGTATTAAAGTCTATTGGCACACTTACCTCCTATTCTTTGATTTTATATACACAAATTATATTACATTATTAATTTACAATAAAAATTTTTCTAAAACAAAAGAGGGTGACTCGTAAGTCGCCCTCTCGATTTTTATTTCTTAATTATGCAATAATTTGAACCCCTTCAACATTTTTAGCATTCGCTACTGCTTCTGCTGTTACGTTTTCAGTTTCGCTAAAGTTTATATAAGGAACTTTTTCATCAAGTTTTACTCTCTTATTAAAAGATTCCTTGATTTCATTAGCCATTTTTTCAGGGAAGTTAGCAAGGAATTCTCCGTTTTTAACTTCATTTGCAAATGAATAAAGCGCTTGTGGTTCACCTACATCTTCCCATTTTTCTACGACCTTAACATCAGCGCCTTCTTTTGATGCGATATTAAACCAAGCTGGCAATTTACTATGAACATATTTTACTGCATTCGCAAAATCATAAATTTCTGTATCATTTTTCTTTATGTTATTTATACCGGATCTAATTTCTTTCATCAAGTTAACCATAGCTTCTTTACTTATATAGAACAAGCCTGTATTTGCGATATTTTTTCCGTCAACAGCTAGCTTTTCAGCTTCTTCGATAGGAGGTTTTTCGCTGAATCCTTTAAGTTGAAATTCTCCTTTACCAATTTTTCCGTCAACTTCTAGCACACCAAATCTATTAGCAACTTCTGCAGGAGTTCTTCCTACGCCAACTAATGCAACGTGTTTGTTTGGATTGTTGATAGTTTTTGTAAAAAATCTCATCATATCAACTGCTTTATCGCCGAATACGTTGTCTCCACAGCATACAACTGTGTCTTTAATTGGATTTCCTGCTAAATAATGCTGAACGATATCTCCAAAAGAGCCTGATGGCTGTGATGCGATAATCTTATTTACGCCTTCTTTGCCCGCAAAGAATTTACCCATCGCTAGCGCAAAATCAAGCATGTGAATATTGTTATCTTTGCCCACTTTGAATGGTAAGCTTATTTTATTATAATCCCCAACTGTTTGTGCTAATTCTTTAAATCTACTACCTGAACCAGCTGCTAGCGTAAAGAAGTTTACATTCTCCTGAAAATCTTCTGCTTTTGTAATCACTTGACCAATAAAATGATCTTTAAGCAGAGTTTCTGTATTAGCTTTTGCAATAACGGTTGTAGCTTCCGCTAGTTGAGTTTTTCTAAGTTCTGGCAATATTTTTGAATTAAATGTATCAACAACATTTGTAGCAATTTTTTCGCCTAAATTCTTTTGTGATAATGTAACATAGCTTGCCTTAAAATTAGGTTCCACGATTGGATTTGGAACATTTGAAATTCTTTGAATCTCCATAATAATCTCCTTGTTTTAATAATTCACACACTAACTTTAAACAATATCATCCCTAAAAATTGTATCGTTAATTGGTAACTTTATTTATACCACGTAAATATTTAAAATCAATGGCTATTTAGATAAGTATAAGATATTTTTACAAAATAAAAAGCCTCTTGGTATAAGAGGCGAGGGGAATTTTAAGTTAATAGGTATACACTTCACATTATGTTTTTAGAGTTAAATCTTTATAGAATCACTTTAAGCAAATTTAGGAGCTACATCTTTTGCTTCTTCCATAGCTTTTTGCTTATAGGATTTCAGTTCAGCTTCTTTCATCTGTATTCGCATTTCTATATCGTTCAGTGCGAGTTGAATTTCTTTTTCTATTTCATTCATTTTGGTGATTTCTTGTTGTTTTAAAGCCTTTAAGGCCTCTTCTTTGAATTGCCTAAATGCACTCATTTCTATTTGCATATTCATCATAGGATTATTTGTGAACGGAACCCGTCCCATCATCTTCATTGTTTGTAGATTTTGCATCGCACTCATACTACTTGCTTGGTCTGAATACTGTGCAAATAAGGAAGCTCTCGGTAATATTGATGAAGATAATCCTGCAATATTACTTAAAGTAAGTATTGAAGACCCTCCTAGCGTACCGGCGTATTTCTGATGATTCGCAAGCTTAGTACGAATTTGCATCGCCTGTCTCTGAAGGTCATTTATTTCGCGTGTTAATCTCTGGGTCTGCCAGAATGCCATTAACAACATAATTTACCTACCTTATTTTTTTACTAACCCTGATTAAAAAATTCTAATAAAACCATAAAGTTTTAATTCTTACTTTGAAGTGATATTAACCTTTTCTAACCTTACATATTAATAAAGTATTTTTGTTTTTAAAAATTGCCTTTTTTATCTTGTTTTGTAAAGTTTTGTAAAGTTGAATTTTTATTACTTCGTTTGATGTAAAATAAAAATATAGATACAATGCTGTAAAAGAGAGGTTTTTAGCTATTATGATTAAAGATAATATATTGAATTCCGATAGATATTTTCATTTATCAGAAGGTATTAAAAAAGGGCTTGAATGGATTTGTTGCACAAACCTTGATGAGCTCCAAGATGGTAGATATGAAATTAATGGTGATAATCTTTATGCATCGATTCAGACTTATGAAACAAAAGAAGATGCGAAATATGAGGCTCATAGAAAATATATTGATATTCAATTTATAATTAGTGGTTCTGAAAAAATTGGTGTTATTAATATTAATAACTGCAAAACGGTTATTGAATATGATTCAAAAAAAGACATTGAATTTTACGATAATCTAGTTAAAGATAATTATATAGTCTTATCTAAAGGAGATTTTGCTATATTATATCCAGATGATGCTCATAAGCCTTCAATTTCAGATAATGAAAAGCAAACAGTAAAGAAGCTTGTAATAAAAGTTGCAGTCTGATATACAAATTATGCTGCAAAAATATTCTCGATATTTTTATCAATTTCAAAATCGATAAGCTCACCAGTATATTTATTTTCCTTAGTTTTAGCCAACTCCCAAAGTTCTCCTAAAACAGGTTTCTTGGTTTCAGCCTTGAAGTTACGTGTCTTTAGGCTTTTAAGAGTTTCTTTAAGTGAGTTATCAAGCGTTAGTTGTGAATGAGTAGGTATTGAATTATAGTTTCCTCTTTGGAATGAGTCAATATCAAAAACACTTT
>JAEIGA010010494.1_pt1 | contig 14037 bp, 8 predicted proteins | sample 9270691 | NCBI WGS metagenome assembly JAEIGA01 (sample SAMN17057246, study PRJNA624740) | gut metagenome | biome: biome; isolation source: fecal sample | host: Bos grunniens | place: China: Xizang | collected 2019 | reverse complement strand
TTGTTAACAATTTCCTCTTTCTTTACGAGGTCTCTCTCAACCTTACCTTTTTCGTTGACCTTGTAAAGTCCTGCAAAAAGCAGGCTGACGACCTTAGCCTGGGCATCATTGTTAAATGCGTTCAGGGGGTCAAAATCGTAGATCTGGTGCGAGAAGTACATTTGCATTTCGGATTTTACGGGTTCCTTAGAGCAGGAAACAGCCATAGGTAAAATCATACAAATTGTTAAAAGTAATACAATTAATTTTTTAATACCTTTCATATTATTCTCCTTTTAATATTATATGCTAGAACTTAGCATAGATTAAATAGATAGTAACATAATTAAACGCATTAGTCAAGTAGCATTGGAATTTTAATAACCGATACGGACTTGACAAAAACGGTTAGCAATGTTAAAATAAATAAAAAAATTATTGAGGTATTTTATGAAAATAGCAATTACTTCTGATAGCGTTATTGACTTAACAAAAGAACTTTTAGAAAAATACGATATTAAAGTTTTGCCTCTTAATATTTTGCTTGGTGACGACGAATATAAAGACGGCGAAATTTCTACTGAAAAAATATACGAATACGTAGAAAAAACAGGCTCGCTCCCTAAAACTAGCGCTGCTAACGAAGCAGATTTTGATGAGTTTTTTAGCGAAGTCTTAAAAAAATATGATAGAATTATTCACTTTGATATTTCTTCTGAAATGTCTACTACCTATTCAAGCGCAGTAAAAGCAGCAAGAAGTTTTGACGGTAAAGTAGAAGTTATTGATAGTAGAACTTTATCTACTGGTATTGCCCTTTTAGCAATCTATGCAAGGGAACTTACTAAAACTGAAAAGAACATAAAAGTTATTGCTGATAAAGTTAGAGCAAGGGTTGATAAAGTTCAAGCAAGTTTCGTTGTTGAAAGGCTTGATTTCCTTCATAAAGGTGGTAGATGTTCTAGCGTTGCTTTACTTGGCGCTAACATTTTAAAAATTCGCCCTCAAATTATCGTTAAAGACGGTAAAATGGGAAGTTACAAAAAATACCGTGGCTCAATGACGTCAGTAGTTACTAAATATTGTAAAGACGTTTTAGATGAATTCCACAACCCAGATAAATCCGTTTTATTTATAACTTGCAGTTCTAATAACCCTGAACTTTTCAAGGCTGCACACGAAGTAGTTGACTCATACGGTTTTGAAAACGTTTACGAAACTTATGCAGGCTGTTCGGTTTCTAGCCACTGTGGTCCAAACACTATCGGTATTTTATACATTAACGATGCAGAGTAGGTTTTAAATTGCAAGTAATAAAGTTTGATAGTAAATTTTTTAATCCTAAAGACACTTTAGAATGTGGCCAAATTTTTAGATATAAGCCATTTAAAGACGGTTATTTAGTATTCTCTCAAGATAAATGCTGTTATTTGTATGAAAATAACGGCATTACTTTTATTGAGAGCGAAAATCCAGCGTATTTTGAAAATTATTTTGACTTACACTCCGATTATCAAAGTATTTACGATAAAGTAAGTGCGTTCGGTAACGATTTTTTAAGCCAAGCGTTAGAATACGGCAAAGGCATAAGAATTTTAAAGCAAGATAAAGTAGAAACGGCGCTTTCGTTCATAATATCGCAAAACAATAATATTAGTCGCATAAAGAGTATTATAGAAAAACTTTGCGAAAGTTTAGGCGAAAAATATTACTTTATGGGCGAGGTTTGTTATTCTTTTCCAAAAATTAAAGATATGGCTACAAAAGATAAGGAATTTTATCGTTCTTTAGGCTTAGGCTATCGCGACGCGTACGTTTTAGAGTTTTCTAAAAAGTTAAACGGTGGGTTTGATATGGAAGAATTGGCTTCTTTAGAAACTTTACCTTTAGAAAAAGCACTTACTAATATATACGGAATAGGCAAAAAGGTTGCAGACTGTATTTTGCTTTTTGCATACGGAAGAAGTGATTGCTTCCCAGTTGATACTTGGATTGAAAAACTCTATCACGAAAATTTTGGTGGAACTATAAAAGATAGAGCGAAAATTTCTAACGAGTTAGTAACTAAGTTTGGTAATTTATCTGGCTACGTGCAACAATACGTTTTCCACTATAAACGGTTAAAACAATTATAAACGCTATTTTTAGAGTGTTTATTAGGCATAATATAGCGTAAAAATACGCTGTTTTTACAAAGATAAAAATTTTTTTGTAAAAATGGCGAAATATGTTTGACAAGTTCGTAAATTTTATATATAATACTAGAGCATTTAACTGCTACTGCAGTTTACATGGCGGCGTAGCTTAGCTGGTTAGAGCGGCCGGTTCATACCCGGCAGGTCGTTGGTTCGAATCTGACCGCCGCTACCAAAAAGATTACGCTAAATTTAATATAGATTATGGTGAGGCCCCTTGGTCAAGCGGTTAAGACATCGCCCTTTCACGGCGGTATCATGGGTTCGAATCCCGTAGGGGTCACCAAAAAGAAAACATCAACTTTTAGTTGGTGTTTTTCTTTTTATGATTAGTATAAACGGGATTCGAACGGGTGGGAATCGGCAACTGAGAAGTTTGTTTTTTTATTATAGTTGCCGACAAACAGTAGCCATCTACTGTTTGCCACACAGGCGTGATAGCAAGGTTTTGCCTTGCGGAGCGAATCCCGTAGGGGTCACCAATAAAAAGCACACTCGTTGAAGACGGGTGTGTTTTTTGTTGCATAAGCATTAACGGGATTCGAACGGGTTGTAGCAAGCAAAAGAGAACTGTATATTAAACATATTTTTAATAATGAAGTTGCAATATTATAAGATTTGTAATATAATACGTTTATCATAAATAAAGGAGAAATAATATGAATTGGGATTCAATATTAAACTCAATTGTTCAATGGGGAACAAACGTTGGAATCAAAATAATTATAGCGTTACTAATTTTATTCATTTCTTTTAAAATTATAAACGCTGTCTCTAAAAAAATCGAGAAAAAATCAAACGATAAGAACACTGATAAAACGATTATGAAAACGTTGGCTTATATTATTAAAGTAGGCTTAAAAATCGTAGTCGTGATATGTTTAATCGGTTATTTAGGAATAGATACTAGTGGTCTTACTGCCTTAGTTGCTTCTCTTGGCGTTTGCATTGGTCTTGCAGTAAACGGCGCTTTATCTAATCTTGCTGGTGGAGTATTAATAATTTTAACTAGACCTTTTAAAATTGACGACTACATCGAAGCGCAAGGGCACGCAGGTACGGTTTTAGATATACATATAACTAACACTAAACTTTTAACCCCAGATAATAAGGTTATTTATCTTCCAAACGGTACACTCGCTAATGGAGATATCATTAACTATTCAGAAATGGATAAAAGAAGAGTTGACTTTCTTTTCTCTATCGGTTATGGAGATGATTTTGAAAAAGCAAAACAAATTATTAAAGATATTTGCGATTCGCACGAACTCGTTTTAAAAGATAAAACACCGCTTATTAGAGTTAAGGAACACGGTGATTCTAGTATAAACATAGTTACGCGTGTATGGTCAAAAACAGAAGATTATTGGACGGTTTATTTCGATATTACAGAACAAGTAAAACTTGCGTTTGATAAAGAAGGAATTGAAATTCCATTTAACCAACTTGACGTTCATATTAAAAAAGACGCTTAATATTAACAAGCCTAAAAAACATCTCGAAAGATAGATAATTTCGGGGTGTTTTTTTTATACGTTATAAACGTTTAACTAAAAAAACGTATAACTAGTTTTTTTATTATAAAATATAATAAAATCAACGTATTGACAAGCAAAATTTGATATGATATACTAAATAAAATTATAGTTAATATAACTAATAATTAATATTAATTGGAGAACAAATATGAAAGGCATTAATTCTACTTATTATACTGATGACGAAATAGAAATAATAACACCTGATGATGACGGTCATTACTTCTTTGCTTATTACGACCTTAGAGCAACTGATAGTAAAGGCGAAAATCACCTTTGCCATAGAGCAACTTTTATGGATAGGGACAACAATGAAAACGACGAAATAGAACTTGGTATTTTAAACGATAGAAAGTTTACGCCGTTTGCAAAAACTACTGCTTGGAACTTTCAACAAGGCGCTTTACTTCAATATTCAAAAGTTGACGATAACGTCGTTTACTATAACGTAAGAACAGAAGATGATTATTCTACAGTTACTCACAATCTTAAAACGGGCGAAAAGAAATATACCGATAGGGCTGCTGCGTCAATTTCTCCTAACGGTAAGTATGGCGTAGGCATAAACTTTAGTAGAATTTTCGATTATCGCCCAGGTTACGGTTATCCTGGTTTTAAAGATAAATTTTACGATGAAAAAGCTCCTAAAGACGACGGCGTATTTTTAATCGATATGGAGTCGGGCAAGTCAAAACAGATACTTAGTTATGAAAAAATAGCAAAGTATAGTGGGTTTGAACCAGAAGATAAAATCTTAGTTAACCATATAACGTTTAACACGGGTTCAGATAAATTCGTTATGCTTATTAGACGCTTCCCAAGACCTGGTATTTGGCCATGGACTACTAGCGTTTTAGTATCTGATTTAAACGGCAATATTACCCCTGTACTTTTAGATAGTTATTATTCGCATTATTGGTGGGCAAATAGTGATGAAATTATCGCCCACATGCAAATAGGTGGAAAGCCTGGCGCGTATGATAAAAACTGTGGTTTATATTCAATAAACGTTAACGACGGCGTAACTTTTAGAAAATATCAAAAAAACGAAGAACTTTTAAGTGATCTTAACGTTAGTTTAGATAAGAAAGATATTCACTGCTCTTTAGCACCAGACGGAAAATACATTATGGGTGACGGCTATCCTCGTGATAAAGTTGATTACCGTCCAATTTTTGCAATGAACCCTGAAACTGGCGAATGTAGGCAACTTTTAGAAGTATACTCTGAGCCTTTAGAAAACGACGATAGCGATATAAGATGCGACCTTCACGCAAGGTTTACAAGAGACGGCAAATACATAACTTTTGACACTATTCATAACGGCAAAAGAGAAATTGCTAAAATACCATACAAAGATTATAAATTTTAATTTAACTTAAAAAAATTATTAAAAACAGCAAGGCTAAACCTTGCTGTTTTTATATTTAGTAATTAAAATTTCAATCCTTGTTCGTAAATGCCTAATTCGTGAGTCATCATATGATTTACTTGACGGATTTTCCATTCGATATGCGCTCTATCGCCACCGTAACCCATTGAAGGCTCGTAGCCGAGCGCTGAGTCTTTATCAACTATTTTAAGCGCTTTTTCTGCATTTTTTATTTCTTGAGCGCCAAGTTTCCTTATTCCGTCAATAATGCTCTTAACTTCTTTATTAGAACTTGCTATTAGTATTCTATGCCTATAAATATACATTTTCTTTACGTTAATATCAGTAGTAAAGCAAGTAACGATATATTCACCCATATTTATTATACGGTTTAACTCTTTGTTTTTCTTCTTTAACGATTTAAGAATTTGAATGCCTTTTTTAACAAGTTTAATTGCATCTGATAATATCTTTATTTCGGTGCGTATTCTAACGCTATGCAGCGTAAACAATCCGTCTGCAGACTTTCTGCCACTTTGGAAATGATAATCTTCACATATACCACCACCGAACATTACTTTTTCATTATTCATTAAATATTCGGGCGCTCTTGAATAAAATCCTAGCGTTAAAGGATAAGCAGGGCCAACGCGCATTGCACAATACTGCTCGTCGTCGGTAGGCATATATAATCTTATCGCTTCGCTCCAATAGTTAAGCGCTTCAAGACATTTTTCCGTTTCGCCTTCGGAAAATTCCCCTACGACTCTTTTTAATATGTTTTCAGGCGTATCTGCGTTATACTCAAACGCCATTTTTTCAATTTTAGTTATAAACGAAGGCCAAAAACCAAAGTGGTGGCACTCCATTACGCCAGTAAGATTATACTTTTCGTTACAATCCCTCATCGCTTGATAACGGCGCATCCATTGTTGCGGGAAAGGCTCGTAAGTCATACAACCAAAATCCCACGTTCTACCACCTGCGTTCGCTTGAGTATAAAGCCTTATACCTCTTCGTTTTGCCACTTTTGCTTCGCTTAAGAAATAATCGCCAGGACCTTCAAACGCTACCGAATAATCGCATACGCGTTCGGTTATGCCGTACTGAGTCTGCAAATTTTGGAACATTTCAAAAGTTACTAAAAGGCTTATATCGGTAGGAAGTTTTTCTATAAGTTCAATACGCTCTTTTTCTGGAGCCCAACCCCAGTTATAAGTCCAAAATACGATATCTGCCGTTGGTTTATATTTATATATAATCTTCTTAACAAGATTTATCCACTCTGGAAAATCTTCACACGGCCACCAGCCTGGCGCAGGTTTTGGATCTGGAAAATTATCTTTATTTAAAAACTCTCTATTAGTTCTTCCTGTAGTCCTTTCGTCTTTACTTGGGAATTGAACTGATTCTCCAACGAATACGATACCTTTAAGTTTATTATGAGCCTTAAAAATAGGTGCGTAAACTTCTTCGTAAATTTCTTCGGCATTTTCATCGTGTGGCGAATTAAAGTTCTTTAAATAACTATATGCGTATACGTCTATACCGTAAGTTTCGGCCCTATCGATTAAATCGTTATAATCAAAATCATCTATAGAAGGATTACCCGGAGTATTTACGCCTCTTGTAAACACTAAAATAGCGTCTACACCCTCTTTAGCAAGTTTTTGCAAATAACCGTTTGGAAAAACGTCAACGTTGTACGCCGAATGCGCCATTCTAGGCGAAAATAACGGTTTTTGTTTTGACTTTCCCTTTGTAAGATAAGGTTGTTTTTTCTCGGTCATTAAATCTTCAAGGTCGTAAATTGCTTGCGCTGCACCTCTATCGTCGTATGCCGAAATTAAAATTTCACCATCGGAAATATTAACTACCCTACCTTTATAATCGCAAACGTCTTCTAAACCGTCTTTAGTGATTTTAATATTTATTTTAACTGCGCTTTCCTCGTTTGTTTTAATAGAAAAACACACCTTTAAATAATTAATAAGGTCGGCTTTAGCGTGTTCAATAACTGGAGACGTATCTCCCAAAAATACTACGCCGTTTTTTAAAGATATTTCATTTACTTCTTTTTCTCTGTTAGCTACCGGAAATTTAATATTAGACGTTACGAGTTCTTTTCTAAACGAAAATCTTTTATCAACTTTTTTCATAATTTTAACTCTTAATAATTTATACTTCTTCTATGTCAAACGACTTCTTGATTATTTTTCTACCTTCTTCAATGCTTTGACAACTACCAGTTCCCACCATTTGCATTAAAAGATTACCAATCGCAGTACCTTCTGCAGGGCCTGCTATGACGCGTTTACCAGTCTTTTCTTTAGTGAGTTTATTAAGCAACTCGTTCTTACTGCCACCACCGATAATATTGAGCGTTTCGTATTTTTCGTTAGTAATTTCTTCTAATGCCTTTATAGATGACGCATAATCTCTTGCTAAATTATTGTATATAACGTATGCAGTTTCGCCAACGTTAAGTTCGCGCCCTACTGCCGAGTGTATTTCTTGAATCATACTCTTAGGGGCTAAAAACCTTTTATCGTTTACGTTAATTTCATCATCGACAGGATTTTCTTTAGCCATTTCGGCAAGTTCTACGAAACTATATTTATCGTCTAGTTCGTGGCGCACTTGTTGAATCATCCAAAGACCCATAATATTTCTATGGAAAGTGAAAGTAAAATCAACGCTACCTTCGTTAGAATAGCCCGAAACTCTAGACATTTCATCGGTGTGAGCAACGATTTGTTCTACACCTAAAAGCGACCAAGTACCACTTGATAAATAAGGCGTTCTCTTTTCTATAGGAGCCGCTAAAACAGCACTTTGAGTATCGTGCGTAGGAGGTAATATTACTTTTGCTTTATAACCTACGATGCTTGCTATTTTATCGCTGAATTCGCCAACTACGCTACCAGGTTTAACAATTTCGCCAAATAACTCTTTTTTGTAGCCGAGTTTTTCTATTATTTCTTCATCCCAACTATGAGTTTTAGCATTAACCATACCCGTTGTAGTTGCAATAGAATACTCTTGTTTTTTAACGCCGGTTAAAAGGAAATGCAAGTAGTTAGGGAACAATAAAAAAGTTTTGGCCTTTTGCATTTTACCCGTTAATAAATCATCGTATAATTGATAAATCGTATTAAAAGATTCAGAAGCAATACCAGTTTTTTCGTATAACTTTTCTGCCGAAATAATATTGTGTACGAGTGGAATAGTTTTTTCAGTTCTACTATCACGATAGCAGTATACGCCATCAATAACTTCATCGTTTTCGTCAAGTAAAGCGTAGTCTACACCCCAAGTATCAATACCGACAGAATATGGTATTTTACCAAGTTCGCCTGCTTTTTTAAGACCGTTTAATATTTCTTGAAACAAGCGCTTAGTATCCCATTTTAAATGCTCGCCCTCAGTATCTGGCAAGTTAGGAAAACGATAAATTTCTTCAGTTTTCATTATGCCGTTTTCTATCCAACCTAAAATATGACGCCCTGACGACGCTCCTATATCAATTGCTAAATAGTATTTCAAAACAACTACCTCCGTTTTGCGATAAAATAAAATCTTGCCAGGCAAGAATTTATGCGTATATTATAACATAACGCTTAGGCTTTGTCTATAAATATGTAAATTTTATTCAAACGAAAAATTGTATTTAAATTAATAAAAGAGCCGTCTTTTTACTAAAGACGGCTCGCTATCTTACACGACCTGATATTTTGCTAATTTTTTTATAAGATCGCCTATATATTCCCCAAGTTTAGTTCTCTCTATTGAATTCGGTTGCCTATTAACGAAATTAAGAAGGTATACTTCAAACTCTTCAATTTTCTTTTCGTCTACGTCTTCTAATTCTTTTCTTTTTAAGTCTTCTATAAGGCTTTTTAAATATTTGACGTCAACGTAGCCGTTATACACGGTAGTAGGCTCTTCAATACAAGAAATTATCTCTACGCTTTTAGGTTTGCTTTCTAAAGGTAAAATTTCAGTATTTACAAGATTTAACATTTTAGATTTTTTGCTTTTAAATCTAAATGAATTAATAATTATCTTCCCTAAAGCGCCTAATATTATAAATAAACTTAACGAAATTACTAGGTCTACGCCGTCTTTAAAAACTCTTTTAATTTTTAAAAACTCTAATAGTATTGCGTTAAAATATATAATTGAAGATATTAAAAAACATAAATTATAAAATTTTAACGTAAAGTTCTTTTTTAAAAGGACTTTAAATAATAAAGTCAGTAAAATTAGCCCGCTTAAAAAAGCAAAACAGCCAAATATAATATAATAAACGAAATTCAAGAAAAAATAATTTTTAACAAAATATAAAGCGATAATTAAAGTGTTTTCCATAATAACCTAATTATCGCCTTTTTTAAATTTTATATACCGTCTATAGGTATAATTTTTTCTTGTAAAATATTAACTATGTAAGTTTTATTAACTTTTACGCCCATGCTTTCTTGAATTGCCTTTTTATATAGATAAAGTTGTTTCGTATACTTTTTAACTAAATCTTTTTCATCTTCAATTTTAGAAAGTTTATAGTCTATTAATGTTACGCCGTCCGTATCTTCAACGATAAGGTCGATAACGCCTTGAATTAAAATTCTTTCTTCACTATCGTATCCAAGTTCGCTTGCTTTTATAAGGTGGCAAAATTTACGCTCTTTATAAACGCGTTTATCTTTAATTTCCTTAAATATAGGCATTGAAAGAATACTTTTTAACTTATTAAGGTCTATTAAACTTAACTCCTTATCAGTCATTAGATTTTTCGCTTTAAAAGTTTCAATTTCACTTTCTATCTTTTCACTATCAAAAGAAGAAAGTTCTAAAAAGCGATGGTACGCACTTCCCGTTTCGCTATCCGACTCGCCGAAAACATTAGTAATTTTATAATATTCATCGTTATCTTTATTTTCTTTTGAAACGGAACTTTTAAGTGGAAGATTAACGTCGTTATTATATTTGTAGGTAAAGGTTAAGTTTTCTTTAATAGCGTTAATAAGTTCTAGGTTTTCCGTTTTGCCTGCTACGAAATCTACCGTTTCTAAATCATCGTACAACTTTATTAGTTCGCTAGTTGGAAGTTTTACCGATTCCATATCGTTGCCTGCTAAAAAGTCCCTTTGCTTAGTTGCTTCGGTATGATTTTGGAACTCGTGCGAAATAGGGAATTTATTGTTATCGACTATTATATGAAGTTCGCATTTAGCCCTTGTAAGTTCAACGTAAAAAAGCCTTATTTCTTCAATCGAACGGTTAAACTTATATTGATCTTTAATAATTGCGACGGCAGGATTATCGGAAACCGTCATATTATCTAGGTCGTAATTTTTAGGCGCGACGCCAAATTTTCTATCCATATAAACGGATTTTCTTAAATCGCTAGAACTAAACTGTTTTGAAGTTCCCGCCACTATTACGATTGGAAATTCAAGCCCTTTTGAAGCGTGCGCAGTCATAATTTGCACGGTGTCTTCACTATCTGCTTTAGCGATAGAAATATTATCAATCGCTTCAGCTAGATATTCGTTAAATTCGTATGCGTTCATAGGTTTAGAAGTAAAATCTGCTTCCGAAATAAACCTTTCTACCCTACTTATTTTTGATTTGCCGTTTGTAGTTGCAAGAAGTTTTAATTCCCACTCGGAATCGCTAATTATTCGCCTTAAAACGTCGGAAGCAGGCATATATTCGGCAAGAAGCCTAATTTCGCTAAACCATTTATAGAAGTTTTGCACTTTTTTAGCAAGTTCACTACTTTTATCAAGCATTTTTATAACGCAATCGTAAAAAGAGTCACTCCTTTCGCCTTCTTTACGAATAGTAAAAAGTTCGTCTTCACTAAAATTATAAAAGTTAAGCATAACGGTTGCTAAATCAACGTCGCTTTGCATAAAACATATCGCCTTTATAGCGCTATAAAGTGCCTTTACTTCCGGGTAACTTGATATAGAGTTTTTAATGCCCGAAGACACGGGAATATCAAATGCGATAAGCGCCTTTAAAAGGTTTTCGCCAAAACCTTTTAACGAACGTATTAAAATACAAATATCTTTATATTCTACAATTTTATACGTTTGACTTTTAACGTCGTAATACTCCGTGCCTAGAACGTCTTTAATAACCTTTATAACGGCAAGTTCTTCGTTTCCGAACGAATAGTTTAAATGATTTTTAGAGTTCTCTACAACCGAATACACCCCTTTAAGAGCGTCTTCTTCGCCGTCTTCTAAATCGTTATCGATAAGGTGCATTACTGCCCTGCCTTCATAGTCGCCGTAGCCGTTACCGTAGAGCATTTTGTGGTCTTTATACTCAAACTCGCCAAAACTTTTAGTCATAATAAAAGAAAATACGTTGTTAACGGCATTTATAATTTTACTTGCACTTCTAAAATTTTGGTCAAGCGAGATTGCTTTTCCTCCGTCGCCATCGCAATACCTATTAAATTTATTTATAAAAAACGACGGATTGCAACCCCTAAAGCCGTATATGCTTTGTTTGCTATCGCCAACCATAAAGGCGTTATCTCTACTTAAACAAACTATAATTTGCTCTTGAACGGAATTGACGTCTTGATACTCATCTACGAAAATATACTCGTATTTGTTTTTTATTTCTTCTAAAACTTCCTTTTTTTCAAATAACTTTAACGATAAAAATTCTATATCGGAAAAGTCTATTGCGTTTTCTTCTTGCTTTAAAAGAGTATACTTTTCTTCAAATTTTCTCGTTAGGTTAAAAAGCATTTGTAAAGTATTTATTCCACTATCAGAAACTTCTTTAAAATGCTCAATCGTGCCGTTATTTTCTAAAATATAATTATACGAAGCAACGAAGTTATCAATGGATTTATCTTCAAGTTCGTCAAGACTTGCTTCCGACCTTGAAAACTCGTATAAATCCGTTATAATTTCTTTAAGATTTTTGTCGTTTCTTTTTGAAGAATAGTAAGATAATAATTTTAAAAACTCTTCATCGCCTATTTCGTACGCTTCTTCAAAGACTTCGTCTATTGCCCTATTTGCTATTTTACGGCTTTTTCTTTCGTCTAAAACTTCAAAAGTCGCATCTAAATCTATGGCGTAAAAATAAGTTCTAAGTAGGTTTGCTAAAAAAGAGTGAATAGTAGAAATATCGGCGGTAGAAACGTTATTTAATTGTTCTTTAAAATACGTGTCGCCAGTATTATTATATTCTTTAATTAAAGCCTTTTTAAGTTTTTCTTTCATTTCTTCGGCAGCAAGGCGAGTAAAAGTAACTGCAAGTATTTTATTTACGCTTATATTTTTATCTCTAACTAACCTTATAATTCTTTCGATTATAACGTGAGTTTTCCCAGAGCCTGCTGATGCCGAAACGATGAGATTACCCTTATCGTGATTTATGCAACTTAATTGCTCTATAGTAAGTTTTACAGAATCACTCATCTTTGCTCTCCTTATTTTCTTTGCGTAAAACGGCTTCGATAATCGTAGACTTGGTTACCTTTTTAGCCTTTCTTTCTTGACTGCAATCCTTATCGAATCCACACATACCACCGAATTTACAATAATCACACGCTTTTTCATACGGCGTTGCTTTAATAAATCCACTATTTATCTCGTCTACTGCGTTTTCAGAAACCTTTACGGCATACTCAAGATACCTTTTCATTTCGTTTTGCGTTAGCGTTTGTGAATTTTTATAAGTTGCGCCAGTTACGGTAAGTTTTATAGAAACGTGCTCGCTTTTTTTGTTTTGTTTAATGTTAATATCGGTTGCGTCTAAAACGTCGGCGTTATCAACCGTTCGACCTTGCATAACGTAATTTTTTTCGCCAGTTTCCATAAACTTATCGTGTACGGGGAAATAGTACGTTCCCGCAGGGTTAAATCCGTTATTTAAAAAGGTGTTTAAATATAAATAAAGTTGTAGTTTCCTTCCAGTATAAAAACTTTCGTTGCTTGCGTCTATTTTGCCAGACTTATAATCAACTATTCTAACGTTGTTGCCGTATTTATCGACTCTATCTATCTTGCCGTTTATTTTATATTCGCCATTTTTAGTATTAAGTTTAATTGCTTTAAATTCGGAATTATCGTTAAACGGAACTTCGGTTAAATAAGGCTTAAACATTGAGTCTTTAATAGATTTATACACAGCATAGCAAACGCGTTCACCTTCCTTTTTAAGTTGTGAGAAGATAAACTTATACTGTGGTTTATTTAAATATCTAAAGTATTTTTCATCGTTTAAAATTTGCTCGATTAATTTCGTAACGAGTTCGTTTGAAGATTTTTGGTCCTCAACTTTATCAATCTCTTTAACGTAAAATTCAATTAAAGAGTGCAGCATCGTGCCAGTTTCGTAAACCTGCATTTCGCCAGTTTCAGAGTCTTTTAACTTTAAAAGATTTTCACAATAAGCGTAATACGGACAAGAAAAATACTTTTCTAATGCGCTTGCGCTAGTTTGATTATCTTTAAAATATTCGCCTTTTAAAGTGTATAAGCGCTTTTCTGCGTTAGCCCCTAAAAGTAAAGCGTCGGTTTTTTCTTTTAATCCTTCAAGCCCAAGTTCTTCAATCGCTTGATAAAATGCTGACGTTACTTCCCTTCCAATTGGGTTTTCAGATAAATTCCCTTCGGTGCGCTTTAAAATTTCTTTAACGCTAGTAACTGTGCCTGCAAATCCGTTACTGCTTTCTTCTAAATTTTTAAGGCTTTCTTTTTTAACGGTTTTTAGATTGAAAGCCTTTAAAATATAATTTATAACTTCGGATTTTAAACTAACGTCGCCAGAACTGTTTGACGTAGAGTAAGATAAAACCAAACGGTTATCAAACGCCATTAAAGCCGTACCTAAGGTTTCTTTTTCACGCTCGTTGACTATTTTAATTTTGGGTTCTACTATAAGTTTTAACTCTTCAAGTTTATTAAGGTCA
>JAEIGA010010493.1_pt1 | contig 14038 bp, 17 predicted proteins | sample 9270691 | NCBI WGS metagenome assembly JAEIGA01 (sample SAMN17057246, study PRJNA624740) | gut metagenome | biome: biome; isolation source: fecal sample | host: Bos grunniens | place: China: Xizang | collected 2019 | reverse complement strand
CTGACACTCTTTGTGATAAGTGTCGGCATGGCTGTACTTTACTTCTGGATATATTCATCGGTGCTCGGACTTGAGCCCCCTAAGACAGTGCTTCTCAAGAAGGAGAATGCAAGATGGGCATCTAAGACGGAGGTGCTCAACAGACGTCTGGATGAATATAATGATGCTCTTGATATCCTTCAGATGAGGGATGATGAGATCTATCGTTCCATCTTCGGCATGAACGAGATACCTGAAGAAGTCAGGAATGCCGGTTTCGGAGGTGTGAACAGATATGCGCATTTCGATGATGTGGGTCAGAGCAGCCTTCTGAAGAAGACGGCTGTGAGGCTGGATGTGCTTACAAAGAAGACATATGTCCAGAGTAAGTCGTTCGATGAGGTAGCCCAGCTTTCGAAACGCGCTGGGGAGATGGCCTCATGTATACCGGCGATTTCGCCTATCAGCACTGATAAGAGCAAATACCGGTTCTCAAGTTCGTTCGGATTTAGGAAGGACCCATTCACAGGTCGTTCGAAGAGACATACAGGCGTGGATTTTGCCCTCAAGCCGGGAAATCCTGTATATGCTACAGGTGATGGTGTCGTGGAGTCTGTAAAGTTTGAACTTTTCGGATATGGTAACCAGATCCTGATAGATCATGGATTCGGATATAAGACAAGGTACGCACACATGAAGTCCATAGGAGTGGCGGAAGGTATGAAGGTGAAGAGGGGTGAGTGTATCGGACTTAGCGGAAATTCAGGACGTTCTTCCGGACCTCATCTGCATTATGAAGTACTGTATAAGGGCAGTCATGTCAATCCATACAACTATTTCGATCTGGAGATAACGCCAGAGGAATATGCTACCATGGTGCAGGAGGTTGCGGACGTATCTGAACGCTTTACGATGCACCCGTCTCATAAAAAGAAGAAGAAATGATGGGAAGCGAATATACATATGACAAGGAGAAGATTGGCTTCCGCAAGGTGAGTGTGTCCGTATGGAAATGGTGTCGCCGGGGATTTGCTTTCCTGCTTGCGACCATGTCCATGGCCGTGCTCTATTATGTTGTCTTTGCCCTGTTGTTCAGTACCGATGCAGAGAGACGGCTGAAACTCGCAAACGATATGTATGCGCAGGAAATGCCGGAACTTGAGCGTAAGGAACGTATGGTTTCCGATGTGGTTGAGGGACTGAAGGCACGTGATAACCGCATCTATGAGGAAATATTCCATATGGCTGCCCCAGGGGTAGAACCAATGTCCTCAGTTGATTTCCTTGCGGGACTTGATTCGATTCCTGATGATAATATAGTCAGATATACGGAGAATAAGCTTTCTAAGATGGAGGCCAGTGCGGAGAGGGTAAATGCCAGCTTCGAGAGAAGAATGGCTGCTATGCAGGAGGAGGGTTTCAGGATGCCTCCGATGACCAATCCGCTGAAGGACTTCAAGTTTGCCCAGACCGGAGCTTCTGTAGGCAATAAGATAAATCCGTTCTACAAGGTGAGCATACGTCATGACGGACTTGATATGCTTGCCCATTCAGGCGAGCCGGTACATGCGGCGGCGGATGGTGTGGTGAAGGAAGTGATACGCTCCAGAAAGGGACTTGGAAATGTGGTTGTGCTCGATCACGGCAATGGATATGTCACAAGGTATGCTCATCTTGCTGATATTGAGGTGGCAAGGGGGCGCAGGGTAAAGAGAGGGGCCAGGATAGGATATGTCGGGGTTTCCGGCAACTCGTTTGCCCCACATCTCCATTACGAAGTAATTAAGGATACCCTTGTGCTGGATCCGATAAACCATTTCTTTGCATCTGTGACTCCGGAGGAGTACATGAATATGCTTGTGATGTCTGTATCGACAGGCCAGTCAATGGATTGATGTCCTTGTCATCCTGAGGAACGAAGTGACGTGAATTTTTTGTCATCCTGAGGAACGAAGTGACGTGAGGAACTAACAATATGGAAAAATATCTATACACAGTCGGCGAAGTTGCCGAAATCATAGGAGAAAGCACCTCGTTGGTGCGTTTCTGGGCAAATGAATTCCCTAAGTTCATACGCCCTCAGAGGAATGCCAAGGGTAATCGCCTCTTTACGAAGGAGGATGTGGAGACATTCAAGCACATCCATCTTCTGGTGAAGGTGGATGGCCTTACTCTTGAAGGTGCAGCCAAGAGGCTTAAGGGTGAAAGGAAGGATGTGATCAACAAGGCCCGTGTCCTTGAAACCCTCAAGGGCATCCGCACCCAGCTCATGGAAATCCGACAGGATCTCTGATCTGTCATTTCGAGCTTGTCGAGAAATCTATAAGGATATGAAAGTAAAGGATATAATAAGGGTAATAGAGGAATTCGCTCCTCTTTCCATTCAGGAGAGGTGGGATAACAGCGGACTATGCATCGGCTCTCCGGAGGCTGAGGTTTCATCAGTCCTTCTCGGCCTCGACTGTACACCTGAACTCGTGGATGAGGCAGTAGCATGCGGTGCAGACATGATTGTAACTCATCATCCTCTCATTTTCTCCGGCTTGAAGAAGATAGCGCCTGAGGATCCTGTAGGTGAGACGGTTATAAAGGCTGTTGCTGCAGGCATATCCGTTTATGCGGCTCATACGAATGCGGACAAGGTTCTTGCAGGAGTCAGCGGAGCCATGGCTGCAAGGCTCGGACTGGAGAATGTTACTGTACTGCAGGAGGATTCTGATGGTGTCGGTCTTGGTGTCGTCGGAGATCTCCCCGTTCCTGTGACGGCTCAGGAAATTATAGAAATAGTGAAGGAAAGGTTTCAGCTTCAGGTCGTAAAGGCGTCCAAGCCTGCGGAAGGAATGATTTCACGTGTCGCCATGTGCGGTGGATCGGGTGGCTCGCTGATTCCCGAGGCCATCAGGTCAGGCGCCCAGCTGTATGTGAGCGGTGACATATCTTACCACAATTTCTTTACCCCGAAAGGATTTATGGTCATGGATATAGGCCATTATGAAAGTGAAAAGGAAATTGTAGATATTTTATTTTCTTTGATAAAGAAAAATTTTCCTACCTTTGCGGTTCGCATTACGCAGAATATAAATAGTAACCCGATATATTATTTTTAAGCGATATGGCTAAAAAGACAAAGAAAATCGAAACTCCTATCGACCAGAGAGAGACCTTCGTATCCATTCAGAAGACTTTCGCTGACTCGGATCTCTCTGTTGCAGAGAAACTTAAGACCCTTTATGCACTGCAGCAGGCTGACACTGAGATAGACAAGATCCTCCAGCTCAGAGGAGAACTTCCTGTCGAGGTAGAGAATCTTGAGAACGAGATTGCTGAGCTCAAGGCAAAGGCTGCACGTGTGGCTGAGCAGATCGAAGAGTACAACAAGTTCATTGCTGAGAACAAGATCAACATCACGGAGTGTGAAGCTCAGATCGAGAAGTATAAGTCACAGCTTGACAACATCTCAAACAGCCGTGAGTATGACTCTCTCAATAAGGAGATCGAGAACCAGGACCTCCTCAGACAGATTGCTGAGAAGCATATTGGAGAGGCTAAGGAGCGCATTCTTGACAAGAAGAATGACCTTGAAGTGATCAAGGAGAAGATAGCAGTGAGGACTGATGACCTCGCGGCAAAGAAGGAAGAGCTCGAGACCATCGTTGAATCTACATCAAAGGAAGAGGAAGTTCTCCGTGCCAAGAGAAATGAGTGTGCAGAGAAGATCGATGCAAGAACAATGAGTGCATATGAGCGTATCAGGATGAGCTGCAACAATCATCTTGCTGTCGTTACCGTATTCAACGGCGACTCATGCGGAGGTTGCTTCAATACAATAGCACCTCAGAGACGTATCGATATCGCTTCCAACAAGAAGATGATCATCTGCGAGCACTGCGGAAGGATTCTCGTAAATCCTGATTTCGAATAGTCTACTGATTACATATATGGCTGAAGAAGGAAAGAAAAGATCAGTCAGAAAGAAAGACCAGGCAGTCAACCTGGATACATTAGGGCTTGAGGTGGGAAACAGACCGCCTCAAGCTCTTGATGTCGAGGAGGCTGTCCTCGGTGCTCTTCTGATTGAGCCGAACTGCGTCGATGACGCTATGGGCGAACTGACACCGAACTGCTTCTATAGCGAGAAGCATAGGATGATATTTGAGGCTATGCGTACTCTTGTCAAGGAGCATGCAGCCTTGGATCTGCTTTCCGTGTCTCAGAAATTGAGGGACAGCGGAAACCTTGATGCTGTCGGTGGCACTGTCTTTCTTGTCCAGCTCTCGCAGAAGGTGGGAGCGGCAGCCCATATAGAGTACTATATAAGGATACTCAAGCAGAAATGTATTCAGAGGGAACTGATTACGGCCTCATATCAGATTCTTAAATCCTCATACGACGAGTCCGTCAATGTGGACATCCTCATTGATGATGCCCAGACAAAGATATTCTCTGCCATCCAGAACAATGTGAAGAAGGATGTCATGGAGATCGGTACGGTCATAAATGATGCGTTGGAGGATCTTCAGAAACTTCAGGGTCAGACCGGTTTGAGCGGTGTACCTTCAGGTTTTGCTTCACTTGACAAGATAACTCAGGGATGGCAGCCTTCAGACCTTATCATTCTGGCTGCACGTCCTTCCATGGGTAAGACTGCATTTGTGCTGAACCTTGCCAGAAATGCGGCAGTCGACTTCAATATGCCGGTGGCGATATTCTCTCTTGAGATGCCTGCCATCCAGCTGGCAAAGCGTATGATGGTATCCGAGACGAAACTCAGTGCAGACAAGTTCAAGGGTGGAGAGAAGATAGCTGATTGGGAATGGAAACAGCTTGATATCCAGCTGAAGAGGCTCGTGAAGGCTCCAATATATATTGATGATACCCCTTCTCTTCCCATCATGGAGTTCCGTTCGAAGGTAAAGAGGCTTGTAAAGCAGAAGGGCGTGCGTCTGGTGGTTGTCGATTACCTTCAGCTGATGCAGGGACCTTCTGAACTCAGAGGAATGCGTGAACAGGAGGTAGCTGCAATTTCACGTATGCTCAAGGCGACCGCCAAGGAGATGAATGTTCCTATAATTGCGCTTTCTCAGCTCTCCCGTCAGGCGGAGAACCGTCAGGGAGGCACCAGGCGTCCGCAGTTGAGCGACCTTAGAGAGTCGGGATCCATCGAGCAGGATGCGGATATGGTAATATTTATCCATAGGTTTGACTATCAGGGACTTTCGGAGAATGCCGATGATATCGGAAGAACTCAGATAATTATTGCGAAGCATAGAAACGGTGCCATAGATGATGTGGATATGAAGTTCCGCGCCGAGGAAGTCCGTTTCGTTGACCTGTCCGATACGGTTTATGCTCAGGCTGACAGCTTCGGTGTTGATTCTGCCATGAACGAAGATGCCTCTATGCCTCAGATGCCTTCCGGTCCATATGACGACTTCGGTGCTGACGGCGGGTTCGGAGGTGAAGGTAGTTTCGCATAGTGCCTTACTGACAGATGAATAGGATCGGATATATATGTTTTCTCCTGTGTATGTGCCTCTCTGTGGCGGTGCATGCTCAGGAGAAAACTTATTGTATACCTGTCAGAACTGTTGACGAAGAAGAACTTGCATATGCTGCAGGAGAGATGATGTCCTTTACAATGCACTATGAGTGGGGAGTCATAAACTCGGATATCGGTACAGCTACAGTGGCTCTCGATACTGTGCGTTACAACGGTGTCAAGGCTTTCAAGTGCTCTGTCGATGGCAAGACTACCAGACTTTACGACCTCTTCTTCAAGGTACGTGAGGATTTCGATGCATGGTTTACATGTGACGGATTGCGCCCGTTGAAGTTCACCCGTGACACTTATGAGGGTGGATATGAGGCAAGGAATACATACGTATATGACTGGGATTCTCCTGAACCTCATATCGTTGCGGATGTGTATTCTTCCAGCAGCGGGGAACGCTCGCTTGAGCTTCCGCTGACCCCATGCACTTTTGACCTGCCGGCGCTTTTCTTCTTTGCGAGGAATATGGACATTGAGAATATTGTCCCGGGAAAGAAGTACCCTATGACGTTCGCCATAGATGACGACATTTATAACGTGTATTTCATTCTTTTCGGAAAGGAGAGGATAAAGGTGAAGGGTCTTGGTACTGTGGATACGATAAAGTTTGCTGCAAGGCTTATTGCTGGTGAAGTGTTTAATGGCGAGGAGGATATGATGGTATGGGTTACTGACGACGATAACAGGATCCCCGTACAGTTTGAGGCTCCGATTCTTGTCGGCACAGCATCTGGACGTCTGAAGACTTACAGCGGTCTGAAACATCCTTTTACATCATTGATCAGATAGTTGATACTATGGGAAAGAAGAATGAGATAATACATGCCGGAAGGATTGTGGAAATCACTCCGGATTTTACAACGGTGGAAATCGTTGTTTCGTCAGCATGTGCATCATGCCATGCGAAGGCTCTTTGCGGAATGTCGGAAGATGAAGAGAAGATAATCATGCTTCCTACAGACCCTTATTCAGAGCATAAGGTGGGGGACCAGGTGCAGGTGTGCACAAAAATGTCAATGGGATTGAAGGCAGTGTGGATATCTTATGTGATTCCTTTGGCGATTTTAATGATTTTAATATTATCTTTGTCTTCCGTTATCGAAGGAGAAGCCCTACGGGCTTTGACGGCGATAGGCGGAGTAGCGTCATATTATTTCCTTGTCTGGCTGTTTAGGGATAGACTGGCCACCGAGTTCGTATTTTATATTAAATAATTTATAGCTATAATGACACAAACAATTATCTGGACTATTGCAATCCTCACCATTCTCGGTGCGGCTCTCGCAGTTGTCCTCTTCGTCGTGGCAAAGAAGTTCCACGTTGAGGAAGACCCGAGGATCGACGAGGTGGAGAAGGTATTGCCTGGAGCAAACTGCGGAGGCTGCGGCCAGGCCGGCTGCCGCGCATTTGCACAGCATTGCGTAGCGTCTTCTCCAGATCTGGACAGCTGCTTCTGTCCTGTCGGAGGAAACGAAGGTATGCAGAAGGTTGCAGCAGTGCTCGGCGTAGAGGTTGCCGTGAAGGAGCCTCAGGTCGCAGTAGTGCGTTGTAACGGAACCTGTGAAAACCGTCCTCGTGTAAATGAGTACGGCGGATATCAGTCCTGCCGTGTCAAGGCCGCTCTTTATAGCGGTGACACAGGCTGTTCTTTCGGATGTCTCGGATGTGGAGACTGCGTTTCAGCATGTCAGTTCGGGGCTATTTCCATGGATCCTGAGACAGGTCTTCCTGTTGTAGACGAGGATAAGTGTACCGCTTGCGGCGCATGCGTGAAGGCATGTCCTAAATCGGTGATAGAGCTTCGTAACAAGGGACGCAGGAACATGCGTGTATTTGTGTCATGTGTCAATAAGGATAAGGGCGCAGCTGCGCGCAAGGCTTGCAAGGCTGCCTGCATCGGCTGCAGCAAATGTGCGAAGGCTTGTCCTTTCGATGCGATCACAGTGGAGAACAATCTTGCATACATCGACTTCACGAAGTGCAAGCTTTGTAAGAAGTGTGTGGCAGAATGCCCTACAGGTGCTATCCATGCGGTGAATTTTCCAGTAATCAAACCAAAGGAGGAATAGGACTATGTTGAAGACTTTTTCAATAGGTGGTATACACCCGAGCGATAAAAAGATTTCAAAGGACTGCAAGATCGAGGTGCTTCCGGTTCCTTCGAAGGTATTCATTTCCGTAGCTCAGCATCTTGGTGCCCCTGCAACTCCGGTTGTAAAGGCCGGCGACCAGGTGAAGGTGGGACAGGTGATTGCGGAGCCTGCAGGATTCATTTCCGCATATGTTCACTCTTCGGTTTCGGGTACAGTGAAGTCTGTAGGTCCGCGCAAGGATCTGGCAGGAAATAACATGACCCATATTGAAATCGATGTAGAGGGAGATGAGTGGGTTGAAGGAATCGACCTTTCAGATACTCTCGTTACTGCCATCCCTGAGGATAACAAGGCGATACTTGAGAAGATAAAGCTGAACGGAGTTGTCGGCCTCGGCGGTGCGACATTCCCGGCTCATGTGAAGCTCTGTCCTCCTCCGGGCAAGAAGGCGGACTGCCTTATTCTGAACGGTGCGGAGTGCGAGCCTTATCTTACTTCCGACTATCGCATAATGCTTGAAAGAAGCAAGGAGATCGTCATAGGTGCTGCAATCATGAAACAGGTTCTCGGCGGATGCCCTGCAGTCATCGGTATCGAGGAGAACAAGCCTGAGGCCATCAAGGCCATGACGGCTGCTGTTGAGGAGCTCAAGGCGTCTGCAAAGGGATATGATGGCATCACTGTGATGTCTCTAAAGAAGAAATATCCGCAGGGTGGTGAGAAGCAGCTTATCGATGCAGTCATGAAGCGCCAGGTGAAGTCTATGGGACTTCCTATAGATGTAGGCGCCGTGGTGCAGAATGTCGCTACTTCTCTTGCTGTATATGAGGCTGTGCAGAAGAACATGCCGCTGATTACGAATGTGCTTACAGTCACAGGTGACTGCCTCCCTATGGAGAAGCAGCATAACTATAAGTTCCGTATAGGTATGCCGTTGTCTTATGTGGCCGAGTATGCCGGTGGCATTCCTGAGGAAGCTGCCAAGATAATAAGCGGTGGTCCTATGATGGGTAAGGCGATCGCCAACCTTGATGCAACTACCGTGAAGGGATCATCTTCTCTTCTCTACCTCACTGCAGAGCAGACTGTCAGAGGTGTAGAGTCGGCATGTATCCGTTGCGGCAAGTGTGCCGAGGCATGCCCTATGGGACTTGAGCCTTTCCTACTTCAGAAGTATGCCCGCAACAATATGATGGATGAACTTGAGGAGAATGCAATCCAGGATTGTATAGAGTGCGGATGCTGTCTGTACAGCTGTCCGGCAAACATTCCTCTGCTGGATATCATCCGTATTGCCAAAGGCGATGTCATCAAGATTATACGAGGCAGGGGACAAAGGTAAAAACTAAATCCCTCCCACGCCTTCGGCGCGGGCCCCTCCCGTTCACAATGGCCACGGGCGGCCATGGTTTTTACCTTTGCCCCCTGCCACTAAAATTGATGACTAATTAATTCTAAAATTAAAATTTAAAGACAATGGATAAATTATTGGTTTCACCGTCACCGCATCTGCATACTTCGACTTCGACCAAGTCGTTGATGCGTGACGTTGTGATTGCTCTTCTTCCAGCAGTAGTTGTGTCCGTGCTTTTCTACGGATGGGCAGAACTGCTTGTGCTTGGAGTGAGCGTGGCTTCATGCGTCCTGCTGGAGTTCCTTATTACTAAATATCTTCTGAAGAAGCCATGCACAGTGGGCGACTGGTCAGCTGTCATCACAGGTCTTCTTCTTGCCTTGAACCTTCCTGCCACTACTCCTTGGTGGGTGGTCCTCATCGGAGCTGTAGTGGCTATCGGAGTTGCCAAGATGACATTCGGCGGTCTCGGACAGAATCTCTTCAACCCGGCAATCGTGGGCCGAGTATTCCTGCTGATATCTTTCCCTACATACATGACGGATTGGGCACAGCCTGCAGGATTCATCAGCAATGCTGCAGTTGATGCATATTCTGGCGCGACTCTTCTCGGTATCGCAAAGGAGGGTGGTGTAGCTGCCGTGCAGGGATTGAACTATCTTGATACCCTGTTCTTCAATATCGGTGGTTCTGCCGGTGAACTTTCCGGCATAGCGCTTCTGATCGGATTCCTTTACCTGCTTGCCCGCAAGGTCATCAGACCGTATATCACAGTATCCATCTGGGTTACAGTAGCCGTCTTCTCGGGAATCTTCTGGGCAATCAATCCGGCTGAATATACAGATCCTCTGTTCAACCTCCTTACCGGTGGTCTCCTTCTCGGTTCCATCTTCATGGCAACTGACTATGTGACATCTCCGATGAGCAATATGGGTGGTGTGGTCTTCGGTATCGGTATCGGTCTGATCACAATGCTGATACGTTACTTCGGAGCATATCCTGAGGGAGTGTCTTTTGCGATCCTTATCATGAACTCGGTGGTACCTCTTCTCAACAAGTGGTTCCACACTAAGAAATACGGGAGGGCATAAGTCATGGCAGTACAATCATCATTCAAGAACATGAGCCTTTGCCTGCTGGTAATCTGTCTTGTATGTTCAGGACTTCTTGCAGGTGTATATGCGCTTACCAAGGATCCTATCGATGCTGCAGCCAAGGCAAAGAACGAGGCTGCCATCATGGAGGTGCTTCCTGATGCGGCAGTAACGGTAGAGGAAGAAAGGACTGTAGAGTTCGAAGGAGCTTCCTATACATATAATCTTGCTTACGATGAGCAGGGAAATACAGTTGGATGTGCAATAAATGTAGCTCCTGTAGGTTTTGGCGGTCCTATAGCTATCAAGGTAGGATTTGATGTGAACGGTGTTATCTGGAACACAAAGGTGCTTTCACAGGCCGAGACCCCAGGTCTTGGAGCAAAGTGCGTCGAGCCTCTCTTCTCTGAGCAGTTCAAAGGTTTCGATCCTGTTGCGAAGAAACTCGCTGTGAAGAAGGACGGCGGCGATGTGGATGCGATTACAGCTTCTACAATCACTTCGCGCGCATATGCACAGGGTCTTGCTCTCGCAGTTAACCTTTTCAATGCAATCGCCGGTACTCCTATGCCGCTTGACTCATGGACCGGAGCATCTGTTGACTCTTCTGTCATCCCGAGCGAAGCCGAGGGATCTAATTAATGGAGGATAATGATATGGGAAAATTTCAACTTATAACTAAAGGCCTCATCAAGGAGAACCCTACATTCGTCCTCCTTCTCGGTATGTGTCCTACTTTGGCCACAACCACATCGGCCATCAACGGTATGAGCATGGGACTTGCCACAATGTTCGTCCTCATCCTCTCGAATATCGTGATTTCAGCTATTGCGGCATATATTCCTGACAAGGTGCGTATCCCTTCGTATATTGTGGTGATCGCTACCTTCGTGACAGTGCTTCAGTTTGTCATGCAGGCATATGTACCTGATGTATATGAGACTCTCGGTCTCTTCATTCCGCTCATTGTAGTGAACTGTATTGTCCTTGGTCGTGCCGAGGCGTTTGCAAACAAGAACAGTGTTGTGGATTCTGCTCTTGACGGTATCGGCATCGGTCTTGGTTTTACAGTTTCCCTTACTGTGCTCGGTCTGGTGCGAGAGATTCTCGGAAGCGGATCGGCATTCGGCTTCAAGTTCATTGAAGGCGATGGCATCCTTGCTTTCGTGCTTGCTCCGGGAGCATTCCTGGCACTTGGCTACCTTATTGTGATTTTCAGGAAACTGACTTCGAAGAAAGCGGAGTAATAAATTGAAGGAGAAATTGTTATGGTAGAATATTTACTTATCATCATATCAGCGATATTTGTAAACAATATCCTGTTGTCCCAGTTCCTCGGAATCTGTCCTTTCCTCGGAGTTTCTAACAAGCTCAGCACAGCTACAGGTATGTCGATGGCTGTATGCTTTGTAATCACCCTCGCGACTGTAGTCACATATCTGCTGAATACCCTCCTTGTGAAGCTCGGACTTGAGTTCCTGCAGACCATTTCATTCATTCTTGTGATTGCGGCATTGGTGCAGATGGTCGAGATCGTACTCAAGAAGATCAGCCCTGCGCTGTATGCTTCTCTGGGTATCTTCCTCCCTCTCATCACTACAAACTGTGCGGTTCTCGGTGTCGCTCTGACAGTAGTGCAGAAGTCTTCGCCGTTCGCTGCAGCTGCAAACGGCATGTTCAACCTCGGAGAGGCAACCGTATATGCATTCGCGACATCGCTCGGTTTCGGCCTTGCAATGGTGCTCTTCGCAGGTCTCCGCGAGCAGCTCTCACTCAATGATGTGCCTAAGCCTTTCAAGGGTATTCCTATCGCCCTTGTTACTGCAGGTATCCTTGCGATGGCGTTCATGGGCTTCTCAGGGCTTGTATAATGAATGCTCAGGAATTGTTCGACCTTGGAGTCGAGCATAGAAGAAATAAACGCTTCGGAGAGGCCATCAATGCCTTCAGGGCGGCGATGGACTCGGCCGATGCGACAGAAGAACTGATAGCCAGAAGCAAGGCGTCAGTAGAATTGATTCAGGAAATCAACGGATTCGTAAACGTCGATCTCCTGAATCCATAAAATGCTCACCATTTTACTACAAGTAATGAACAGAAACATCATATATATTCTATTACTGACAATTGTTAGTTGCGGACATGTCACTTCTGATGACATCCATGAGGAACATAATCCTTTTGCAGACAAATTAAAGAATTATGTTTTTCATGACGATGTTTATCATGGAATGGACGTCCACAAGGTGGAAGATTCATATTTTCTTGTAGTAAATGATGAATATAAAAGTGCTGTCATTGAGTACCTGACACAGAGCGGTTTTACAATATTTGAAGGTCCAGATAGATACGAATTCGGATTATCTACAAACTTCAAATTGCCTGAAGATCTGCAGAATTGTTACAGCTTATGTTTTAGTGGTGCTGCTGATGTCTTGGATATTCATAATGTAGTATATTGTGGTAGCTTATATTATATCGAGCATCCAACATTAGTGTTGTGTGATACGACAACATTATTTATTGATGTCGATTATGACGAGGTTGATATGTTGAAGAGTCTTGCATCAGTATTAAATCTTGTTTTATTGGGACCGTGGATTCATGAAGATAATCCTTGGTTGCAATCACCTCCTCTTACCTATGCTGCAGTATGTACGACACAATCACCAGGGAATTGTTTGGAAATATATAATTGCATCTGCGATTTCGCTGGTTTGGCAGATGTCAGTATTTATCAATTGGATAACCCTATTCCTGGCATATGAAAATAGTTGTTATTTTTATAATTAGTATGATTTTGTCAAGCTGTGTACAAGAGTCACTTGAAAATTATCCAGTTGAAACAGTCATGGACAATAGAGGTATTTCCAAGGGTGTCTCTAATAATCTCTATTAAAGGCGTCAATACCTCAAATACTACATACGGTGTTGTTGGTATTTCTACATATTATATGAATTTGATAGCTAATTATGCTGCAAATACCAATTGGGAAGTGGTATATGGGTCGAATCTGTAAATTAATAAATACTATTTTTTTTTATAATAAAATTTAGATTTAACGTTTAACATTAGAAAATATGAAAGTAGCTGTAATTATGGGCTCGACAAGCGACCTTGAGATTATGTCGCAGGCGATCAATGTCCTCGAGGGTTTCGGGGTTGAGGTAGTAAAGAGAGTGATCAGTGCTCACAGAACTCCAGACCTTATGTGTGAATTTGCAAAGTCTGCAAAGGCAGAAGGTATCGGAGCAATCATTGCCGGTGCAGGTGGAGCTGCGCATGTGGCAGGTGTTGTGGCAGGTATGACCACAGTTCCTGTGATCGGTGTTCCTATCCAGACAAAGGCTCTTGGTGGCATGGACTCTCTTCTTTCAATCGTGCAGATGCCTGCAGGAATTCCTGTAGCTACAATGGCAATCAATGGAGCAAAGAATGCAGGACTTTTTGCAGCCCAGATTCTGGCACTTACAGATGCCGAACTTTCAGCAAAACTCGATGCCTTCAGGAAAGAGCAGACCCAGAAGGTTTTGGATTCGACAATTTAACAGATAGATACACATGAAAAACTATCGTATTTACGTAGAAAAGTATCCTGAATTTCAGGTAGAGGCGCGCAGCCTTCTGAGTGAGTTGAATGAAAATCTTCAGCTCGACCTCGCGGCGTTGCGTCTTCTTAATGTTTATGACCTCTTCGGTTTTTCTGCAGAACTTCTTGAGAAGAGCCGTTACAGTGTCTTTGGTGAAATCGTTACAGACAGCGTCACTGATGAGTGCGACTTGTCAGATGCAAAATACATCGCTGTCGAGTTTCTCCCTGGCCAGTTCGACCAGCGCGCAGCTTCTGCAGTTGACTGCGTTCGTCTAATCGATCCGTCAGCGAAGGTGAGCATCAAGAGCTCCAAGCTTATCATCCTCCCTGCCGATACAGCAGATGATATCGTTGAGAAGATCAAGAAGTATTAT
>JAEIGA010010492.1_pt1 | contig 14038 bp, 12 predicted proteins | sample 9270691 | NCBI WGS metagenome assembly JAEIGA01 (sample SAMN17057246, study PRJNA624740) | gut metagenome | biome: biome; isolation source: fecal sample | host: Bos grunniens | place: China: Xizang | collected 2019 | reverse complement strand
TAGAATCCCCGGAGGCAAAGACTATGTTGGGTGCGATCATTGGAGATATCGTCGGTTCTCCTTATGAATTCGATGAGAACAACATCAAGACGACCAATTTCCCGCTGTTCACTGACAAGTCGATCTTCACGGACGATACCGTCATGACGGTCGCCGTCGCCAGAGCCCTGATGGACACCTACGGCGCGGACGACGACGTCATCGAAAACGCGCTGACCATGCAGATGCGGGCTCTCGGCCGCAACTACCCCGGACGGGGGTACGGCGGCATGTTCCAGGCCTGGCTGCTGGTCGACACCGCGGAAGCCTACAACAGTTTCGGCAACGGCAGCGCCATGCGCGTCGCGGCGGCCGGCTGGCTGTACCGCACACTGGAAGAGACCCTTCACGCAGCGGAACTCACCGCCCGCGTCACCCATAACCATCCGGAAGGCATCAAGGGCGCGCAGGCCGTCGCGGCCGCCATCTTCCTCGCCAGGCTCCGCCTGCCGAAGGACGATATCCGCGCGTACCTGTCCAGAGCCTTCGGGTACGACCTCACCCGGACCCTGAAACAGATCCGCCCCGACTACAAAATGGACGAGACCTGCCAGGGCTCCGTCCCGGAAGCCATCACGGCATTCCTCGAGGGCAACGGGTTCGTCGACGTCATCCGCAAAGCCGTCTCCATCGGCGGCGACAGCGACACCATCGCCTGCATGGCGGGTGCCATCGCGGAGGCCTACTACGGCGTCCCGGAACAGGTGGAGAAAGACGCGTTCGCCCGGCTCACGCCGGACCTCTCCGCCACCGTCCTCAAATTCCGGCGGTTCTACCTCGATCACTCCGGCACGCCTCTGCCCGGCTGGGAAGAGAGCGTCTACTATAACCCCGACGAGGTCCTGAAAGGCCTCAAGAACCTCGAGTTCGCCATCTCCGAGTTCTATGTGAAGTCGGGCAGCGGCAAAATGGAACCGCAGCCCGTACTCGATGAGATCGCGGAACTGATGAGGAAGGACGAAGTGGCTCTCATCACGGTCCAGGCGCCGAGCCAGTCGCTGAAGTATTCCACCAGCGCCGACGCGGTCCAGGTCCAGTGCATCAACGACAGCGAAGGCCACCTTCTCCTGCCGATCTTCACCTCGAAGCATCAGGTCTCGTCCGGAGGACCGGAACTGTACTGCATGACAGACAGCATCTACAACATCCTGAGCTCCAGCCTGGCGGCGGACAACCTGTTCGGCGTCGTCATCAACCCCTTCGGGCAGAACTTCCTGCTCGACAAAAAGAACGTCCGGCTCCTCGTTCAGCAGTTCGAGATGGACCGGTCCATCGCCGAAAAGAACCGCGAGGACTGACGTTCGACAAACACGCAATACCCTAGGGAGATATTCTATGGCAACAAAGATCATCATCGCTACGCACAAGCAGTACCGCATGCCGGATGACCCGGTCTATGTCCCGGTACAGGTGGGCGCAGCCTGCAATAAAGACGAGAACGGGAACCCCGTCGACCTCGGGTTCCTGAAAGACAATACCGGGGAAAACATCTCGGCGAAAAATCCGCACTTCTGTGAACTGACCGGCCTCTACTGGGCCTGGAAGAATCTGGAAGCGGACCACCTCGGCCTCGTCCATTACCGCCGCTATTTCGGTTCGCCGAAGAAGACGAAGGCGAAAGACCTGTACGACACCGTCCTGACCGGGGAAGAGGCAGATCGTCTCTTCGAGAAGTACCGTGTCCTGGTCCCGACCCGCCGGAACTATTACATCGAGACCCTCTATTCGCATTACGCGCACACCCATTACGCGGAGCACCTCGATGAGACCCGCAAGATCATCCAGGAAGTCTGCCCGGATTACCTCGGAGACTTCGATACCGTCATGGACCAGCGCTCCGGCTACATGTTCAACATGTGCGTCATGGACCGCGAACTCATGAACGATTACTGCAGCTGGGTCTTCAACATCCTCTTCCGTCTGGAAGACGCGCTGAAAGCGCAGGAAGCGGAACTCTCGTTCTACCAGGGCCGCTTCTACGGCAGAGTGTCCGAGATCATCTTCAACGTCTGGCTGCAGCACCAGCTGGAGACCGGCGTCCTCAAAAAGTCCGACATCTGCGAACTGCCCTGCATCTACACCGAAAAGGTCAACTGGGTCAAAAAGGGCATCGCGTTCCTGTCGGCCAAGTTCCTTCACAAACGCTACGAAAACAGTTTCTGATCAAAGGTGATTTCCATGAAGAACGCGGTCGCACGCACCGTGGCACGGGGATCCGAAACAGTTTCCGTCATGGAAAGGTCTGAGTATTTTACCTTCGGGTTTCAATATTTCGGACCTTTTTTGTATGGATTCACGAAGTGGCTTTCCGGCCGGCTCGCGGAAGAGGGACTCACGAATGTCTTCTTCTTCTCCCGCGACGGCTACATGATGCAGAAAGCCTTCGAACTCCTCGAACCGGATCTCCCGAAAACCAAATATGTCTACTTCTCCCGCAAGAGCCTGCGCCAGAGCCTTCTCTGGAAGTGCGACGGCTTCCGGGAGTCCCTCCGCTATCTGACCTACGAGAACTTCATCTCCGTGGGCCGGCTCCTCGACTATTACGGCTACGGCGAGGCAGAACGCGCCGCGGTCGCGGACCGGTACGGGTTCGACCTCACACAGGATCTGCCCTGGAACGACCTCTCGGAAAACGAGACCGCGAAGCACGTGTACGACCTGCTCGCGGAGGACATCGCCCGCAAGTCCCGGGAACAGTACGACCTCCTGGAAGCGTACCTCGACGCCATCGGCATGACCGGCCGGGTCGCCATCGTGGACATCGGATGGATCGGCAGCATGCAGTACGCGCTCGAGGAGTTCGCCCGCCTGAGCGGGAGAGACCTCACGGTCTCCGGCTTCTACGTCGGCATGAACCCCGAAAACCCGGTCGCCGGGTCGGCGGAAGGGTACCTTTACAACAAAGACGACCTCACCCTGCGCAAGAGCCTCCTGTGCTTCTTCGGCGGGCTTGAAAAGCTGTTCCAGAGCCTCGAAGGTTCGACGGACGGCTATGTCCGGGAGAACGGCGCCGTCGTGCCCGTCTGCGCCGCCTATGAATACGAGGGCGATGAACGCATCCAGGGCTTCATCAGAGAATGGCAGCAGGGCGCGCTCGACTTCGTGGCGTTCGCAAAAGACGACCCGGGCGCAAATAAAGTCAAAGACCTGAGAGACTGGGCGATGCCCCTCGTCGCGTTCGGGAAATCGCCGACGCTCCGGGGCGTGAAGCTCTTCTCTTTCTTCTACAATGTCGACGGGACGAAACAGTACTTCGTGGCGCAGAAACCGCTGTGGAAGTACCGCCCGAGGGAACTCGTCCACGACCTGTCCAACAGCGTCTGGAAGACCGGCTTCATGAAGTCGGTCCTGAAGGTCCCGTTCCCGTATTTCAAGATCTACGATATCCTCCGAAAGTGAGACCTGTCATGAGACTCAAGACGTTTCTCTATACCCTCTGTCTGCGCCGGTACCGCGCGGTCAGCTTCGACATCTTCGACACGCTCCTGGAGCGGGACGTCGACCGCCCGGTCGACGTGTTCCTGCGCGTCGGGGACATCGTGCTGGGCGCCGGGAAGGGCGAGCAGTTCCGGGCGGACCGGATCGCGGCCGAACAGGCGGCACGGGTCCCCGCCCCGAACGGGGAAGTGACCCTCGACGACATCTACGAGGCACTGGTGGCCGCCGGGTACGACCGCGCGGTCGCGGAGGAACTGAAGACCGAAGAAGTCCGTTCGGAACTGAACGGCTGCTTCGTCAAGTCATCCATGAAGCCGGTCTTCGACGCCGCGCTGAAACACGGCAAGACCGTGTTCCTCATCTCAGACATGTACCTGCCGCCGGAAGTCATCTCCGGCATGGCCGCCCGCTGCGGGTATGAGGGCTACGAAAAGCTCTTCGTCTCGAACGAGTACGGCGTCAGCAAACGGAGCGGTCAGCTCTTCGGCGAAGTCCTCCGCGAGTACGGGCTCTCGAAGAACGATCTCATCCACATCGGAGACAGCATCGGAGCCGACCTGCTCGGCGCCCGGAAAGCGGGCATCGCCGCACTGCCGGTGGCCCGGAAAAACAGACTGGGGAGGCTCGTGAACCGCGCATGAAAAAGATCCTCGAAGTCAATGTGGACGATATGGGGTTCGGCGGCGTCTATTCGCTCGTCCGAAACGTCATCCTCGCGAGACCCGCGGGAACGACCCTCGACATCGCCTGCATCGAACCGTTTGAACAGCAAAAGAATATCGATGAGCTCGCGTCCCGCGGCTGCACGGTCCACTACGTGGGCTATGCCGGGAACAAGGTCAAAAAGCAGTTCGTCATCCTCCGGAATCTGAGACAGCTCATCCGGGACGGCGGGTACGAAGCGGTGCACATCCACGGCGATGTCGCCTACAAGCTTCTCGTCTACTCCGTCGCGGCCCGGCTCTCCGGCGTGAAGACCATCCTGCTCCATTCCCACGCCTCCGGCACCGACGGCAACCACCGCGGACTCAAGCGGAAGCTGCACATGGCGTCCCGCCGGTTCCTGAAGTGGACCGGGACCGGGTACGTCTCCTGTTCCGACCTCGCGGCGGACTGGATGTTCCCGAACGTGAACGCGAAGAAGATCACCATCATCCACAACGGCGTAGACCTCGACAAGTTCCGGTTCGACCCGGAAAAGCGGGCCGCCATGCGGAGCGAATGGGGTCTTGAGGACGCGTTCGTCCTCGGCCACGTCGGCCGGTTCGAGTACCAGAAGAACCACACCTACCTCGTCGACATCTTCGCGGCGGTCAGAGACCGCGTGCCGAACGCGAAACTCTTCCTCGTCGGAGAGGGGAGCCTGCAGGACGAGACCCGGAAGAAAGTGGCGAACCTCGGTCTTGCCGATGACGTCATCTTCGCCGGCCTCTCGAGAGAAGTGGAGAAGCTCCTCTCCGGGTTCGACGTCTTCGTCCTGCCGTCCCACTTCGAGGGACTGCCTATCGTCGGCGTCGAGGCGCAGGCGGCCGGCCTGCCGGTGCTCTTTGCGGACACCATCACAAAAGAGGCCAGACTGACCGACGCCTCCTGGTTCCTGCCGATCGGCGAGGCCGACGTGCCGCAGTGGGCGGACAAACTCGCCACCCTGAACGACGCGGAGCGGGGAGACCCCTACGAGCGCCTGAAGGCACAGCACTTCTCACTCGACGACACCATTCAGGAGTTCCTGGACCTCTACGCGTGAATCGCCAACCGAATAGAAAACAACACCCGGACGGGAAGACTCCCGTCCGGGTGTATTGTTTGTATTACCGTTTTCGCGAGCGCCGGTCAACTTTGCCCGAGGACCTTCTGGAACGCGCTCAGGGCGGCCGGGAAGTCCTCTTCCGGCAGAGCGGAGGGAAGAAGGGTCAGGCGGGCGGTCTGCCCGTCAAAGCTCTCCCAGAAGACGCTGAGGCCGACGGCCTCGAAGTCCTCTTTCGTGCCGGAGAAGGGGACCGTGAGCCGGACCTGCAGACCGTTCTCGCTGACGCGGCATTCCTCATAGGTGAGGTTGTCCCGCAGGAGCTCGTAGAAGCGGCGGGTCTTGGCGGTGGCGAACCGGCGGATCTTCCGGATCTGCGCGCCGATGTGCCCGTCCCGGATATAGCCGCACAGGGCGATCTGCTCTGTTTTACTGGCGGTCTGCGAGAACCGCCAGATCTGTTCGTGATAGGCGTCCGCCAGGACCCGGGGCAGCACCATGAACGAGATGCGGATGCCGGGGGTCAGCACGTTCGCGAACGAACTCATGTAGACGACGTTGTCGGCGGTGGCCAGCGCGTAGAGGGAAGGCGTCGGCCGGGAGGCGTACAGGAAGTCGTTGTCGTAATCGTCCTCCAGAACGAGCGCCGCATGCGCTTCGCTGTACTCGACGAGTTCGAGCCGCCGTTTCATGGGCATGACATCGCCGAAGCGGGTCATGTGGGAAGGGGAGACGTAGATGATCGTCGCGTCCTTGTCGCGGAAGTGGACGTCGAAGCCGTAGTTCCGGAACCGGGAGATGCCCTTCCGGAAACTCTGGTCCGGGAACGAGACCGTCCGGTCCTTCGGGAGCAGGGTGCAGAGGATGTCGAGCAGCGTGTCGACACCGGCGCCGATGACGATCTGGTCCCGGTCGGCGATGACGTTCCGCTTCCCGCGGATGTATTCGGCGATCGCGTCCCGCAGGTCCTCTTCGCCCTGGGGCTCACTGTACGAACAGAGCCGCTCTTTCTGCCGCAGGGCCGCGTTGATGTACCGGTGCCAGAGTGCGACGTCGAAACTCTCGAGGTCCGCGTCGCCGCTCGACAGGTCGAAGCGCGGCTTCACCTTGCCGGTGAAGTCCCGGGCCGGTTTCGGCGCCGCCGGCTTCGTGCCGGCTTTCCGGGACACATAGTAGCCGCTGCGGTCCGAGGACAGGAGAAAGCCTTCCGCCTGCAGGGCGAAGTACGCGTTCTCGACCGTGGTCCGGCTGACGCCGTGGATGGCCGCCGCTTCCCGGATGGAAGGCAGACGGTCCCCGTGGCGGAGCTGGCCGTCCAGGATCCGTTCTTTATAGTATTCGTAAAGCTCCAGATACTTCTTCATGACGTTTTATCTGTCCTTTAAAAAATAGTCGAAATTGTCACTTTCTTTCATGCCAGTTACAGTATATACTGACTTCAACTCCAGAGCAAGAAAAAGTACCGCATCGAAAGGAACATCACTTATGACAAAACGCACGACGGCTTCGACCGTGTTCCGGGGCGGGAACGACGTTCTCCGCCTGACGACCGCCGCGGTGGCGACGGCGCTCGTGTTCCTGTTCACCTTTCTCATCAAGGTCCCGACGGCCCTCGGCTATGTCCACCTGGGCGACGCGTTCGTCCTGCTTTACGCCGCCGTCTCCGGCGACCCGCTGGCGCTCCTTGTCGGGGCACTCGGAGAAGGGCTCGCCGATGTGGCGGGCGGCTATTTCCAGTACGCTCCCGCGACGGTCCTCATCAAGGCGCTGATCGCGCTGCCCGTCTTCCTGAACGCCCGAAAAGAGCGTGCGGAACACCGGGACGCGGAGCACGGACACCGGATCCTGACCGCGAGGACCTTCCTGTGGTCGCTCGTGTCCATTCCGGTCACCCTCGGCGGATACTTCCTGACCGACTACCTTCTGAGCGGGGCCTACGCCTTCGCGGCGCTCTGGTCCAACGGCGTCCAGGCCGTCGGCAGCGTCCTCGTGTTCGCCGTCCTGGCGCTCGCCTTTGAAAAGAGCCGCCTCGAACAGCGACTGCGGTGAATCGCCCAATGAAATACAAAACAAAAACGTGTCATCCTTTTCGGAGGATGACACGTTGTTTTTATTCACTCGCTTTTCCGCGCTTCGGCCGAAGCTTTTTGAGCCAGGGCCAGGGGTCCAGCAGCGCGTTCACCGGGACCGTGAACGGTTTCCAGGAGAACAGGTAGGTGAGGGCCACCGTCAGGATGACTGACAGCAGCAGGTGGTGCCAGAACGACTGGTGGATGAAGTCGACTGCCCAGTCCGTGTGGATGATGACGTCGAGGACCGGCAGGTGCCAGAAGTAGACGGACAGCGTCCGGGCGCCGAGTTCGGTCATGTGTGCGACTGACAGGCGGGGGACCAGGGTGAAGAACCCGAGGATGACGAGCGCGCTGATGAGGTACGCGAGGCCCCGGTACAGGAACTCGGCCGGGCTCAGGGCGTTCGGGATCTCGTCATAGTTGTTCTGTCCCGTAAAGAGCCGTCGCAGCAGGTAGACCTGTTTATCGAAGACGAAGCAGATGACGAACCACAGGAGGAACATGAGCGCTCCTCCGGCGCGGACCGCCTTTCTGTCGAGGAACTCCGCGAACCGGTTCCGGTCCAGCATGTACCCCGCGTAGAAGAACGGGAAGAACACGATGATCCGGGAGAGGGAGAACCCTTCGCTGATGAAGGGGACATACCCGACCGCGAGGCCGACGGCGATGGTCGCCGGGAAGACGATCTTCGGCGGGTACTTCCGCAGGAGCCAGGCGATGGAGTACGACGCGAACAGGGCCAGCATGAACCAGGAGATCTTGTTCTGGTTGTAGAAACTGAACCCGTGCTCCGGCTTCCGGATGTGGATGGACAGGTCCCGGAAGAACCCGAGGACCAGACAGACCAGCACGTAGGGAAGGAGCTTTTTCCAGTTGTATTTGTCCGCCTGAACGGTCCGTTTGGAGAACAGGCCGGAGATGAAGAGGAACGCCGGCATGTGGAAACTGTAGATGAACAGGAAGAGGCTCCGGTCATATGCATAGTATTCACAGCCGCGTTCTACCGCGTGGCCGAGGACGACGAGAAGGATGAGAAGGAACTTCGCGTTGTCCCAGCGCGGGTCGCGTTTGGCGGTTGGCAGAGGGATCAGATCCTTTCTCTCATGCTGCGGATGGTGCGGCGGAACATTTCTTCCATGCCGACCGAGGGGACGTACCCGATGGACTTCAGCTTCGAAGCGTCCAGACGGATGACCATCTGCGGGTTGTAACCGAAGGAGGCGAGGTCCTCCGGGATCTCGATCCGGACGTTGACACCGGCTTCCGGTTCCAGACCGGCGACCAGTTCCGCCATCTCGCGGATGGAGCAGGCGGTGTCCATGTTGGTGACGTTGTAGGCCTCGCCGCTCTCACCTTTCAGAAGGATGGTGTAGAGGGCGCAGACCGCGTCGGCGGTGTAGCAGTAGCTGCGGACCGTGGAGCCGTCCGTGTGGAGGACGATGTCTTTCTTCTCCATGAGGCAGCGGGCGAACTCCGCGAAGACCCGGCCGTCGTGGTACTCGACCCCGGCGCCGAAGGTCTGCGAGAGGCGGGCCACCTTGACGGGCACTCCGTATTCGGAGGCGTAGGACGCGCAGAGGCATTCCACCATGCGCTTGCCTTCGGAGTAGCTGCTCCGGACCGACAGGGGCTCGATGAGGCCGTAGTCCGACTCGGAGATGGTCGGGTTCTTCCCGTCGGGCACACCGTACACTTCGAGGGAAGAGAGGTACACCATGCCGGAGACCTGTTTGTCTCTCGCGAACTGCAGGAGACGGTCGGTGCCGTAGATGGCGGTCTGGATGGTCTCGACGGGGCTTTCGACGAAGAACTTCGAACCGGTGGCGCTGGCGCCGTGGACGACGTAGTCGACCGGCTTGTCATATTCGACGGGGCGGGACAGGTCGCCGATGACGAAGTCGAGTTTCCCGTTCGGAAGCACGTCTTCGAACATCGCCTGCGCCTTCTGCTCATTGCGGATGAAGGCGGCCACCGTGATGTCCGCGCCGTAGAGGCGATTTGCCTCGAGCAGAGTCCGGACCATCTGCGAACCGATGAGACCGGTGGCTCCGGTGATGAAGACCGTCTTGCCGGACAGGGCGGGCAGGAGCCCGTTGTCGTTCAGTGTTTTCGCGCAGAGGGCCATGTCCTCGCGCAGGACAGAATCGGTCATGGTCAGCTCTCTTTCGGTTTGCGGAAGGTGTTGATCTTCGTGCGATTGCCGTTGGTGAGACCGAAGCCGAAGGTCTGCTCGTTCTCACGGTACTGGAGCAGTGCACGGAACATGTACACGTCTTCCGGTGTGGTGACTTTGATGTTGCCGCGGTTGCCCTCCACCATGTGGACGGGGATGCCCAGCGTGTGGCAGATGGTGCAGTTGTCGACCATGTTCTCGTAGCCGTTCTCGGTGGCGCGGATGCGGTCGTGGGCGGCGATGATGTCTTTCAGGACAAAGGTCTGGGGAGCCTGCGCCGCGAACGTGTCTTTCCGGTACGGGACCTGATCGACGCCCTCGCCGTCATGGCTCAGGAGGATGGTCTCGAAGCAGGGGGTGCAGGTGATGGCATTGCCCTTTTCCTTCGCGGTCTCGATGTTCTCGGTGATGACATCGTAGGAGACGAAGGGACGGACGCCGTCGTGGAGCAGCACGATGCTGTCGTCCGGGTTCTCGGACTCGGCCTTCTTCAGAAGGTTGTAGATGGTGTCCTGGGCACTGCTGCCGCCGGGGATGACCCCCGCCACCTTGCTGAGGTGGAATTCCTCGCAGAGGTTCTCCACGTAGGGGATGTAGTCCTCCAGGGTGGAGATGTAGATCTTGTCGATCATCGTGTGCCACTGGAACAGACGGACCGTGTGGACGAGGACCGGCATGGAGTTGATCTCGAGGAACTGTTTCGGGATACCGGCACCCATGCGGACGCCGCTGCCGCCGGCAAAGATCAGAGCGATATTCATAAAGGGATCCTCCTTTTGGTTTGCTTAGTCGTGGGTGTCCTGTTTCTCTTCCTCGTCGTCCGTTTCCTCACGGGGCGTCAGGGAGGAGAAGTCGAGGTGGCGAAGGAGTTCGACGTCGTCCTCGACCGCCTTGATGGCCGCCTGAAGGTCCTCCGGGATGTTCCCGAGGACGATCCAGTCGATGACGCGGTCGGACGCGCCGGAGTCGATGTAGTCGAAATGGACGTCGACATATTCTTCGACCTTCTCGTAGTCGAAGTCGTCGTTCTCGAGTGCGGTCATGACTTCGTCGAAGGTGTGGCAGACCTTGCCCGGCGCCGACTCCTCGTAGTCGCGGTGGAACCCGCGGGAGAAGGAGTACTGGATCTCGTCGAAGGCGAAGAACAGCATGGGCTTTCTCATGAGGGAGAACTCGAAGATGTTCGACGAGTAGTCCGTGATGAGCAGGTCGGTCTTGTAGAAGAGGTCGTTGATGTTCGGGTATTTGTTGACATCGACGAACTTGTCTTTGTGCTCATTTTTGATGGGGACCGGTTCGGAGACCCAGGGGTGCATCTTGAAGAGGACCACGGTGTCGTCTCCGCAGAATTCATAGAGCCGGTCGAAATCGATGAGGTTATAGGGATAGTGGGCGTCGAAGTGGTTCTTGCCCCGGTAGGTGGGAGCGAAGAGGATGACGCGTTTGCCGTCGATCATCGGGAACTGCTCGAGCAGCTCTTTCTCCTTCTGTGCCCGGTAGTCCGGGTCGAGGAACTCGTCCATACGCGGCATGCCGGTGGGGAGGACGTTCTCCGTGTTGATGCCCCAGACTTCCGAGAAGAAGTGGGCGATGTGCCGGCTGCCGGCAATGCCGTACTTGTACTGCCGGTGACAGCCGTTCGGAGCGGGACATCCGGTGTGGCCCCAGCGGCTGTACCCGGAGGACTTGAACCCGGCTCCGGCGTGCCAGAGCTGGACGAGCGTGGTGTCCTCGTTCAGGAAGACCCAGTCGAGGATGGGGGCGTGGTCGTCGATGAAGATCAGATCGGACTGCGCCATCTTCCAGAGGACTTTGAGCCAGCTCGGGATGCCGTAATGGGGGTTCGCCACCGTGGCGCGGGCCGAGTAGAGGATGTTGTAGTCTTTGTCCATCCCGCGCTCGACCATGCGGTCGGCGACGCTCATGATGTTGGTGCCGAGCTTCTCGCTCTGCTCGCTCATGAAGAGGATGGTCGGTTTGGCATTCTTGCCGCGGAACAGGCGGTTCAGGTCGTGGGAGGTGTTGTAGTCCCAGATCATGAATCGCCGTCCGGCTTTGACATATCGCTTGTGGAGATTCTTTTTGAATTTTGCCATGCCCGTCGGGTTGTTCTCCTGACGGTCATCGACATTGAAGACCTTGAGGCCGCTCTTGGTGAGGTCCATGATGTTGAGGATGATGCCGAGGTCTTCCTCGTCCTCGGTGACCGAGAAATTCACGCAGTAGCCCTTGGTCTTGTTGTTGTGGAGGAAGGTGCGGGAGCGCTCCTGCAGTTTCGGAGCGAGTTCCGGCGCCACTTCGGGGGCACAGAGGATGTCGGTGCCCTGGCAGGCATAGATGGTGTAGGTGCCGGTGGGCACACACATGACAGCGCCGTTGTTCGTCACGTTGAGGGACAGGCGGTAGGTGTGCTCGTCGAGCTTCTCCGCCTTGTATTTGGCATTGGCCATCAGGAACGCGGCGACGAGGTAGAAGTCGAGCGGCTTCGACGGGTCGAACCGGTCGGAATAGTCCACTTTGACCGTGAGGTGCATGTGGATGCGTTCCCATTCGATCTCCGTGATGGTGGCCGAGATGAGTTTTTCTCCGAGACGGTTGGTCATGAGGATCTTCTGTTTGCTGTCGTGAAAGTCTGCCATAAGAAGTTGACCTCCTTGAAAAAGTCATTAAATTATAACATATAAGGCGTGACCATTTCCATAGAATTCAGGAACCATTTGTGTTAAGATAGCGATATATGTTGGGAGGTGCTTGCATGAGCCTTGAACGACCGGACTTTCTGAATGAAAGCTCCCCGGCCGATCCGAACCTCAGTCTTTCGGAAGAACCGGTCGTCGCCAACGTCGAGGAACGCCCCCGCTACGAAGTGGCATTCTTCTCTCCCGAATTCATGGAAGTCGTCGAAGAGAACCGCCGCAAAGAGCACGAACTGCTGGTCCACTGGCAGTCCGACGCGGAGAGCGGAGATCCGGAAGCCCAGCTGCAGATGGGCATCAACCATCTGTACGGCATCGGAGGCGTCTCGCAGGACGATCGCAAAGCATTTGAATATTTTGAAGCCGCCGAGTCAGGCAGCCCGGAAGCGGACTACTGGCTGGGGCTCTGCTATATGAACGGCATCGGTACGGAAGCGGACCCGGAAACGGCGTTCTCGCTGCTGAAACAGGCGGCGGACCACGAAGATCCTCTGGCCCTCTGCGCCCTCGGCGCCTGCTATGAGAACGGCGTCGGCACGGAGCAGGACCTGAAAGAAGCGGTGTTCTGCTACACAGCGGCGATGGACCGCGGTTCCGTCGAAGCGGCATTCCAGCTGGCGGAACTCTATTTCCTCGGCAGCGGTGTCGAACGGGATGACCGGAAAGCGCTGGAACTCTACCGGAAAGCGGCCGAAGGCGGCGACCACCGGGCACTGTTCATGCTGGGCTTCTGTTTCGAGACCGGAGCCGGCGTGGAGCGGGACCTGGAAAAGGCGGCCGCTCTGTACCGGGACGCTGCCCGGAAAGGGGTCCCGGAGGCGAACTGCTTCCTCGGAGTCCTGTACTACGGCGGCAAGGGCGTCCCGGAAGACCGGGAAGAGGCCGTCCGCCTGTTCCGCCTCTCTGCCGATGAGGGGTTCCCGCGGGCCAATTACCTGCTCGGGTACTGTTACGACTTCGGCACCGGGGTGGAAGAAGACCTGGAAAAAGCGCTCGAATACTACTGGAAAGCCGCGGAACGCGGCGACGTCGACGGCATGTACCAGATCGCCCTCTGCTGCGAGACCGGACACGGGACCGCGCAGAACTATGAAAAGGCGGCGGAGTGGTACGAAAAGGCTGCCATGGCGGGCGACGCCCGTTCCATGGTCCGCCTCGGCGTCCTCTCGGAAGCGGGCAACGGCGTCCCGCAGGACCTGTCGAAAGCGGTCTCGTGGTACCAGATGGCCGCCGGCCTCGGCAATACGGAAGGCATGACGAACCTCGCGGTCCTGCTGCGGCAGGGACGCGGGACCGAACCGGATCTTCCGGAGTCATCCCGCCTGCTGGAGGCCGCTTCGGAGCAGATGGACCCCCGGGCGATGTACCTGAACGGCCTTCTCTACCTCGAAGGCGACGAACAGCACGCGAAGGACGAACGTCACGCGTTCCGCCTGTTCCTCGACGCGGCGGAAGCCGGTTATGAAAAAGCCTGGTACGCGGTCGCCCATTGCCGGGAAAACGGCATCGGCACGCTCGCGAACCCGGTCCGCGCGGCCACCGATTACCGCCTCGCGGCAGAGTACGGCCTGCCGGACGCCCAGTTCCGGTACGCGGTCCTGCTCCGTCTCGGCGAGGTCGTCCGGCAGAACGACGAGGAGTCGTTCCGCTGGCTGAACAAAGCGGCGTCCCAGGGACATCCCGACGCCATCTGTGAACTCGGTTACTATTACGATAAAGGCATCACTGTCCCGAAAGACCCCGTCCGGGCACGGCACCTCTTTGAAGAGTCGGCCTCCCTCGGCTGCGCCCGTGCCATGACGAATCTCGCCCAGCTCTATGCCGTCGGCAGAGGGGTGGAGGCGAACGAGGAAAAAGCGGTCGAGCTGTTCCT
>JAEIGA010010491.1_pt1 | contig 14039 bp, 9 predicted proteins | sample 9270691 | NCBI WGS metagenome assembly JAEIGA01 (sample SAMN17057246, study PRJNA624740) | gut metagenome | biome: biome; isolation source: fecal sample | host: Bos grunniens | place: China: Xizang | collected 2019 | reverse complement strand
TATTTTTAAAAATATTATATACAATAAATGAAGTGCAAAGAACACAGGAAAGTTTCCCTGAATATTGCACATATTATGGCAGGAGGAAATGTGATATGGAATCAATTAAGCATCCGTTCCCTTGGTTGGAATTGGTGGAGCATCCTGCATTCTGTGTTCAAAACGGGGTTATCGTTGCTGCTAATTCTACCGCAAAGAATCAAATGATTTCCGTGGGAACCGATATTTACGAACTTGTAAAACAGAATCGTGCTGCCTATGACACATTTAAAAACGGCAGCCTATACCTGACCATAACCATAGGCGATCTGCCATACGACACCAGTATCACCCGCACAAGCGAATATGATATATTTGTCATCACTCGATCTGAAGAAGATTCGCAGCTACAAGCACTGGCACTGGCCGCCCAAAAGCTTAGAATTCCCCTATCCAATATGATGACTGTCACAGACAGGCTCTTATCTAATTTGGATCAGGACAACTCCGAAACGCAACAGATGTCTGGGCAAATCAATCGCAGCCTATTTCAGCTACTAAGAATCGTCAGTAATATGTCCGACGCCAACAGCTATAAAAAATCGGCTACTATTGGGATGCAAAACGTGAATCTAACTGCCCTGTTTGACGAAATTATAGATAAAATACAGACAGTTTCTGCATACACCAATAAAAATCTTTCCTATACCGGACCTGATTGCCCTGTAATAGGACTGGCTAACGACGAAAAACTTGGTCGGGCCGTTTATAATCTAATCGCAAATGCTTTGAAATTCTCTCCCACAGGAAGCACTGTGGATGCCAAGCTGACTCAGCACGAAAACAAACTTATCTTTACTGTACGCAATTCCAATCCGGAACCCATCGATGATTATGCATTCTGGACACGATACAACCGGGAACCGGCAATTGAAGATGAGCGGTTCGGTTTGGGTCTGGGTATGTCCTTGATCAGCTCTGCTGCCTGCACCCACGGAGGTACTGTCTTGGTTGACCATCCCACGCCTGCAGAAACCCGGGTCACAATGACTATTCCCATTGTTAAAAAAGATATCAGCGACGTCCGATCTCCTGTACTAAAAATTGGCGACTATGCCGGTGGACGGGATAAAGGACTTCTTGAACTGGCTGAGTTACTGCCCACCGATTCCTATCACAAAATCAATTGAGAAATCCTGCCTGCCTTTGCAGGCAGGATTTTTTGTTATAAATATCGCTTGAGATATTCACCGGTATAGCTGCCCTCAGTATTGGCAACCTCTTCCGGTGTGCCGCTTGCCACCACATAACCGCCTTGATCGCCACCCTCCGGGCCAAGATCAATGATATAATCGGCAGTTTTAATCACATCGAGATTATGCTCAATAACAAGTACAGTATTGCCGGCATCTACCAGCTGCTGCAACACATCAATCAGCATATGCACGTCCGCTGAATGCAGGCCGGTTGTGGGTTCATCCAAAATATAAATAGTTTGGCCTGTGGACACTCTCGCCAGCTCCGTTGCCAGCTTTACTCGCTGGGCTTCACCGCCGGAAAGGGTTGTGCTGGATTGTCCCAATTTAATATATCCCAAACCCACTTGAACGAGGGTTTGTGCTTTTCTGTGGATTTTCGGCAGATTTTCGAAAAATTCTACCGCTTCTTCCGCTGTCATATCCAGCACCTGAGCAATATTCTTGCCTTTGTACCGAACCTCCAGGGTTTCACGATTATATCGCTGTCCCTGACAGACTTCACAGGGTACATATACGTCTGCAAGGAAGTGCATCTCAATTTTTACCAAACCGTCACCGCCGCAGGCTTCACAACGGCCTCCCTTTACATTAAAGGAAAACCGTCCAGGACCGTAACCCCGGATTTTTGCATCGTTGGTTGATGCAAACAAATCCCGGATATCATTAAACAGGCCTGTGTAGGTTGCCGGATTAGAACGGGGTGTACGTCCAATGGGACTTTGGTCAATATCAATCACTTTATCAAGATGTTCAATACCGCTGACACAACGGCAGGCACCGGGTCGTGTTCTTGCGTGATTCAGTTTACCCAGTAGGGTTCTGTTCAACACCTCATTGACAAGGCTGGACTTACCGGATCCGGAAACGCCTGTGACACAAGACAACGTACCTAAGGGAATAGAAACATCAATATCCTTCAAATTGTTTTCCGATGCGCCTTCAACCTTTAGATATTTTCCATTCCCTTGCCGTCTTGCGGAAGGAACGGGAATCTTCTTTGCACCGGTCAGATACTGGCCTGTTATCGAACGAGGTTCTTTACAAATGTCATCCAGTGTACCGGCCGCAATAATCTCACCGCCGTGAGAGCCTGCGCCCGGTCCTACATCCACAATAAAGTCTGCTGCACGCATAGTATCTTCGTCGTGTTCTACAACAATTAAGGTATTACCCAAATCACGCAGATGTTTCAGTGTTCCCAGCAACTTATCGTTATCTCTTTGATGCAATCCAATGGACGGCTCGTCCAAAATATATAAAACACCCATCAAAGAAGAACCAATCTGGGTTGCCAACCGAATGCGCTGGCTTTCACCACCGGAAAGTGTAGATGCCGCCCGGGACAGAGTCAGGTATTGCAAACCAACATCCATCAAAAATCGCAGTCTTGCTTGAATTTCACGAACAACTTGCGCTGCAACTAACGCCATATTCCCTTCCAAATGCAGGTTATCCATGAATTCCAGTTCCTGAGAAATGCTCATACGGCAGAAATCCATGATACCGATTCCACCAACTGTTACTGCTGCTGCAATTTCGGAAAGTCGGTTTCCGTGACAACGGGGACACGGGGCAGTTGCCATGCACTCTTCCAATTCCTTGCGGGCAGCATCAGACTGGGTTTCCCGGAAACGTCTGCTAATATTATTCAAAATACCCTCAAAGGGTTGCTCCAACACTCCCATTCCGTTTCCGCGATTATAGGTCATCTTCAGCTTTTCGCCTTTTGTACCGTAAAGAATGACATCCATCGCTTCACGGGATAACTCGTTCACCGGGGAAGTTAGAGAAAAATGATATTTCTGAGCCAATGCCTCAAAATACATGCGAAAGATAGAGTCAGTCCGGGCACTACTCCAACCGGAAGCCTGAATAGCCCCGTCAAAAATGGATTTTGTTTTATCGGGAATCACCAGGTCCTCGTCAGCAATTAACTGAAAACCCAATCCTGTACAATCAGGGCAAGCGCCTGCCGGATTATTAAAGGAAAACATTTTCGGTTCTAATTCCGACAAACTAATCCCGCAATCCTCGCAGGCATAGTTCTGAGAAAAACTCAGTTCCTCTCCACTGTCCGGCAGACTGATCACAACCAAGCCACCAGAATGGGCACAAGCTGTTTCGATGGAATCTGTGATTCTTCTCCGCTGACCTTCCCGAATCACCAATCGGTCCACAACCAATTCAATGGTATGCTTTTTATTCTTCTCAAGCGTTATTTGTTCGCTCAAGTCGTAAAGAATGCCATCAACCCTTACACGCACAAATCCCTGCTTGCGAGCATCCTCAAAAACCTTTACATGTTCACCTTTTTTATCACGAACAATAGGCGAAAGAACAACAAAGCGAGTTCCTTCTCCCAACAGTTCTACTCTATCTACAATCTGGTCAATTGTCTGCTTAACGATTTCCTTTCCGCATTTCGGACAATGAGGAATACCTACACGGGCCCACAACAGTCGCAGATAGTCATAAATCTCCGTGACCGTACCTACTGTAGATCGGGGGTTTTTGGAAGTAGTCTTCTGATCAATGGAAATTGCCGGAGACAGGCCGTCAATAGAATCCACATTCGGCTTATCCATCTGCCCCAAAAACTGGCGGGCATAGGAACTCAGGCTCTCTACATAACGACGCTGACCCTCTGCATATATGGTATCAAACGCAAGGCTGGACTTACCGGAACCGGAAAGTCCTGTAAACACCACCAGTTTATCTCTGGGGATGGTCAAATTTATGTCCTTCAGATTATTTTCCTTTGCGCCCTTGATGATGATTGTATCGTTCATAGTAAACTCCCAATCTGCAAAAATCTTCCTTATAGTATAACACGAAATCATTCCCTATACAAGCAGAAATTCAAACATAATTTCGTCTACTGCCGTTTTTCATGCTTTTAGCCGTTTGATATAAGAATTGGAAACACATTTCCATTTTTTTGTTGGAAATTCTTGCTGTTCGGTGTTGCATTTATGTGGTAGTTAGTGCTATAATGTGTATACAATGTCTTGTGGTGCGACCATAAGCTGAAATAGATGAATGCGAGGTATTTCAAAAGATGATTGCTTACGGTGAAAACATCAAAATTTTCTGCGGTAATTCCAACCCTGCCTTTGCAGAAACTGTCTGTCGGGAACTGAACCTGGATCTTGGTAAGGGTACTGTACAGACTTTCTCCGACGGTGAAGTATCCGTTTCTCTGGAAGAAACTGTTCGTGGCGCTGACGTATTCCTGATTCAGTCTACCTGCAAGCCTGTTAATAATCATTTAATGGAACTTCTGGTTATGATTGATGCCTGCCGCCGTGCATCTGCCGGCCGTATTACCGCAGTTATTCCCTACTTCGGTTATGCGCGTCAGGATCGGAAGGCTAAGAGCCGTGATCCCATCTCTGCTAAGTTGGTCGCCAATATGCTGACCGCTGCCGGCGCTGACCGTATTCTGACCATGGATCTTCACGCTGCACAGATTCAGGGCTTCTTTGATATTCCCGTTGACCACCTGTTGGGCAATCCCACTTTTGTACAGTACTATCTCGATAAATTCCCTGAGGATAAGTTCAACCACGATGATTTCGTAGTTGTTTCTCCCGATGTTGGCTCTGTTGCCCGTGCCCGTGCCTTTGCCGCAAAGGTACATATGGGTCTGGCTATTGTTGACAAGCGTCGTCAGAAAGCCAACGTATGTGAAGTTATGAATGTTATTGGTGATGTAAAGGGTAAGACCTGCATCCTCTATGACGATATGATTGATACCGCCGGTTCTCTGTGTAATGCAGCAGAAGCACTTGTATCCGTTGGTGGTGCAAAGGCTGTTTACGCCTGCGCTACCCACGGTGTTCTCTCCGGTCCCGCATTTGATCGAATTGAGAAATCTCCCATCCAGGAGGTTGTTGTCCACAACACCATTCCCCTGCCTGTGGACTGTCCCTGTAAGAAGATTAAGCAGTTAGATGTAGCACCTATCTTTGCCCGCGCTATTTCCCACGTACACGGTGGTACTTCCATCGCTGATCTGTTCTAAGCTGTGTTTGGTAAAAAAAACGACAGCTGGCTGATTGTTGGCTTGGGTAATCCCGGTAAGGATTATAACCACACCCGTCATAACTGCGGTTTTCATGCAATCGATGCACTGGCAGATACCTTAGGTTGCAAGGTTGATAAAGGTAAATTCCAAGGTCTTTATGGACAAACTGTCTATCAAGGCAGCAAAGTGTTTTTACTGAAACCCCAAACTTATATGAATTTGTCCGGACGTTCTGTTCTGCAAATGTCTGCCTACTACAACATTCCGCCCCAACGAATCATTGTACTGTTCGACGATATATCCTTAGCGCCGGGCAGATTGCGTGTCCGTGCCAACGGTTCTGCCGGCGGCCATAATGGAATTAAATCCATTATACAGGAGTTGGGTTCACAGGACTTTCCTCGTGTAAAGATAGGCGTCGGCGCCAAGCCAAATCCTGAGTATGATTTAGCAGATTGGGTGTTATCCGGTTTTACTTCGGCCGAAAAAAAAGCCATGGATGCATGCTGGCCTCATGCAGGTGACGCAGCGCTTTGTATTATCGAACGGGGTGTTGCTGAAGCCGCCAACCGATATAACGGATTTTGTCCGTAAATACTGTCATTTATCCACGGAAAGGGGGGTATTTTCCCCCTTTCCGCTTTGTCACGTGGAAAGAAAATCTCTTCGAGGTGTTTTATGGAAAAGATTTTAAATATACTTAAAACCATGCCGGAGTATAATGCCGCGCTGAACTCTATTTCTGAGAAAAAAAATGCTGCTATCACCGGAATTGGTCAAATAAATCGTAGCCATATTATCGCCGGAATGTATGCTCACCGAACTGAACCGCTGGTGGTTATCTGTCAGGATGATCTTGTAGCAAAACGGTTATGTGAAGAGCTAAAGGGATTTTTGGGTATTGATATTCCCATTCTACCCTCCCGTGAACTGACATTATACGACAGCACCGGAGTATCCCGGGAGTGGGAACAGAAACGTCTATTCCAGATGTATGAACTATCAAAAGGAAATACCCGTTTGCAGATTATGACTTGGGATTCTCTCAGTCAGCGCACCATGCCCCCTAACATTTTGGAATCAGCAACATTCTGTCTTGAAATCGGAAACGAATACTCGATTGATTCGCTGTTAGATAGATTAAACTGTGCCGGTTACAGTCGGTGCGGTATGGTTGAAGGTCCCGGTCAATATGCACTCCGGGGTGGAATCCTCGATATTTACTCCCCTGCTGCCTTGCTTCCTGTCCGTGCTGAGTTCTTTGGTGATGAATTGGATACAATGGGTTACTTTGACCCGGAAACCCAGCGAAGGACGGAAAACATCAACGAAATCACAATTCTTCCGGTAAGTGAGGTTCAGCCAAGACTGCACCCCCAAGGTCTTTTGGGTCTATGCGATGACATCTCCAAGTTGATTGCCAAACAGCGCAGACGAAAAAATCCAAACCAAACTTTAATCCAAACCCTGGAAAAAGATTTGGAAAAGTATCAAAATGGTATACAGAATCCCGCATCGGACCGATATATGGCGCTGATTTATCCTGAAAACGCTACCGCCCTTTCTTATATCCCCCACAATGCGACTGTTATCGCATGCGACCAGAATAATCTACATCGTGCTGCACGTGGGCGTGTTGAGGACGTAGGCATGCAGTTAGACAGTCTGCTCCAAGGGGGACTGGTGGCCGGAGAACTTTGCGATTATGTATGCCAATGGGAGGATTTCTGTGATGCACTCTCCCATAATCCTGTATTGTATCTAGACAGTTTTGCTGCATCATCCTATCCGGAAACCTGCCCTCCCCATGCTTTGCTACCGATGACCGGCAAACAGCTTCCCGGTTACGGAGGCAATCTGGATACCGCTGCCAGTGATTTGCACCACTATCAGAAAATGGATTTTTCCTGTCTGGTTTTGTGCGGTTCTAGACGGAGAGCTGAGCTCTTGCAGGAGATGCTGAATGGTCGCAATATTTCCTCCTTCCTCTGTATTCCTCTGACTACAATGCCACAGCCGGGACAAATCCTCTTAGCAGAAGGCACACTGCCCTTCGGAATGGAATATCCTAATGCAAAACTTGCCATTCTTACAGAGGGCCAATTAACAGGACGAACAGAACAAACCAGAAAACGCCCGAAGAAATCCGCTACGAATCGGCAAAAACTAAATTCTTTCACCGATTTATCTCCCGGTGATTTGGTGGTCCACGAGAACTACGGTATTGGACGTTTTGTGGCTATGGAGCAAATTAAGGTAGATAATGCGATAAAGGATTATATTAAAATCGCCTATCAAGGTTCTGATACACTCTTTGTGCCTGCTACTCAGTTGGATATGGTCAGTAAGTATATCGGCGGTGGCGGTGAAGAAGCCAATGTTCGACTGAACAAAATCGGCACAGACACTTGGCAGAAAACCAAAGCAAAGGCAAGATCCGCCGCAAAGGATATGGCAGCAGAGTTGATTCAGCTATATGCCGCCCGACGTCGTCAGGAAGGCTTCGCATTCGGAGCAGATTCCCCTTGGCAACAGGAATTTGAAGATAACTTCCCCTATCCGGAAACCGATGATCAGTTACGATGTATCAGTGAAATTAAGCGGGATATGGAAGCGCCTGTCCCCATGGATAGACTGCTCTGCGGCGATGTTGGATTCGGCAAGACAGAGGTTGCCCTTCGCAGTGTTATGAAGGCTGTTATGGACGGAAAACAGGTTGCTATACTTGTACCCACCACTGTCCTTGCTCAGCAGCATTATCAAACTGCCGTTTCCCGATTCCGTGGATTCCCTGTTAATATTGACGTTTTGAGCCGTTTCAGAACCCCGACACAGCAGAACAGAACTCTGCAAAATCTGCGCGCTGGTCAAGTAGATTTGATTATCGGTACCCATAAGCTTTTACAGAAAAGCATAGAGTTTAAAGATTTGGGTCTGCTGATCATTGACGAAGAGCAACGGTTTGGCGTTAGTCATAAGGAACGGCTGAAGGAAATTTCCAAAGGTGTTGACGTATTAACCCTGTCAGCTACCCCCATTCCCAGAACTCTGAATATGGCCCTTTCCGGCATCCGTGATATGTCTACCATTGAAGAACCGCCTGCAGACCGATATCCGGTTCAAACCTACGTTATGGAGCATAACAACTCTGTCATTGATGACGCAATCCGACGTGAGGTAAATCGTGGCGGTCAGGTTTATTATCTCCATAATCGAGTGGAAACCATTGATCGATGCGCTGCTGCGCTGAAGAATCGGATTCCGGATATTAATGTAGCTGTTGCTCACGGCAAAATGGGAGAAGATGCATTAAGTGATGTGATGCGATCCATGGCAGACGGAGAAATTCAAGTCTTGGTATGCACAACTATCATTGAAACCGGTCTGGATATTTCCAATGTAAATACCCTAATTATCGAAAATGCAGACCGATTTGGACTGAGCCAGCTTCATCAGCTACGGGGTCGTGTAGGCCGGTCTACCCGTCACGCATACGCATACTTCACCTACCGACCGGATAAGTCATTAACAGAGGTCGCAGAGAAACGGTTAGCTGCTATTCGGGACTTTGCGGAGTTTGGCTCGGGATTTAAAATTGCTATGCGAGATCTGGAAATCCGTGGTGCCGGCAATCTATTGGGTGCTGAACAGTCAGGGCATATGATGAGCGTCGGATATGATATGTATCTAAAACTTCTTGACGAAGCTGTTCTGGAGGAACGGGGCGAACAGGCCAAAGAGCCGGACTGCACTGCTGATTTGAATGTTACTGCAAACGTAGACAAAACTTACGTTTCCAGAGGTGAAGAGCGAATGGATCTGTATCGCAGAATGGCCGCCATACGCTCTCAGGAAGACGCAGACGACCTTTTGGATGAAATTATTGATAGATACGGCGAACCGCCTAAGGGCGTGTTGAACTTGGTGGACATCGCTCTGCTTCGAGCAAACGCAAGATCCGTTGGCATCTGTGATATCCGGCAAAAGGGCGGAGAGGTTCAGTTCACTATGACAAATTTAAACTTCGAAGCAATTAGCGCACTTTGTAACGAATCGGACTACAAAACCCGTATCCAGTTTATCGCTACCGCAAAGGAACCAACCTTACGTCTGAAGCTTGCCTCCGGTGTGGACAGTCTGCGACAGTCCAAGGTCTTTATCGAACGATATAAAAAATCCCTTAACCAATAAAAAAGGTGTGTTGCAATACGCAACACACCTTTTTATTTTACCTTAATATCCAAATGGTACTCTATCATACCGGCCTCATTCTGCTCAACCTGAATACTGTACTTCAAATCAATGGTACCGCCGGCATCGGAGATATTTGCTTCTACCTTGGTAGCGCAAACTGTGAGCATCAATGCGCCAAACTCCATTTGGTACAAAGAATCGTGGGGCACACCCTCCTGAAAGACCATCTGAGAATTCAGTTTCCCGCTTCTGATAAGGGTAACGGTTTTTCCCTGCACCTGAAAAGTTGTGCTTACTCCATCCAACCCAGTCAGATCGCTTTCCTCGTAGCAGAGCCTCCAGCCGTCCTGTATCGCCTCAAGAGTTCCCTCAGTAACTAACTCAATCACATCCGGATCCTGCCCCACATAGCTCTGCTGGCCACGTACGGACAGGGTTACTGTCTTTATCATGGTTACGCCTCCAATGCCAACTGCAGAAGCTGATCAATCAGTTCCTCATAGGGTATTCCACTGGCTGCAAAGAGCTTGGGGTACATAGAAATAGATGTGAAACCAGGAAGCGTATTGATTTCGTTAAATACAACACGATTATCCTTTCGTGTAACAAAGAAATCAACACGGCTAAGGCCCCGACACCCGATTGCCTGATAGATTTTAACAGCCTTATCCCGTAATTGTTCTGCAACTTCCTCAGAAATACGGGCAGGAATATAGGCAACGGAAGTATCAGTAACATATTTTGCATCATAGTCATAAAACTCAGCGCCGGAGTCAATCTCGCCCACAATGGAAGCTACCGGGCTGGCATTACCCATTACAGCAACCTCGACCTCCTGGCCGTCGATAAATTCTTCTACAAGAATCTTTTCATCGTACACACCGGCTTTCACAAGAGCATTCTTAAGCTCTTCCCGATTATTCGCCTTAGATACGCCTACGGACGAACCAGTTCCGGCAGGCTTGACAAAAACAGGATAGGCAAATTTGTCAGAAATACTGTCCAAAATTTTATCCATCTGATTTTTCAGGTCACCGTTATTTACAAGATACCATTTAGCCTGAACAATATTTGCACTATCTGCTACTAACTTGGTAAGTGTCTTATCCATGGCCACCGCAGAGGCAGATACCCGGGGACCTACATAGGGGATACCAGCAATTTGCAACAAACCCTGCATTGCGCCATCTTCACCATTCTCGCCATGGAGAACCGGAAACACCACATCAATGCTCTTATAAGATACACTTTCCTCACCAAACACCATCAGGCCCTGGCCACGGACCGGAGAAATTGCAGCAGGACAATTATCCGGATGCTCCAACCATCGACCGGAAGGCAGCATAGAATAATCTGTTCCGCCGTAAAGAATCCACTCCCCTGCCTTGGTAATACCCACAGGGAAAATACGGTACTTCTCTGTGTCCATATTATTCAGCACAGATTCTGCTGAACGGAGCGATACCTCATGTTCGGGACTGACACCGCCAAATAATACACAAACATTTAATTTACGCATATTTTATGCTCCAATACTCTATCATTTAATCAGCGCATCGCCTACGCGGAATATATCACCGGCACCAACCGTCAGAACTACGTCACCGGCATGCACAGTATTTCGGAGAAATTCTGTGATTTCCGGAAGGGTCTGGCAAAATACAGAACCGGGAATCTCTTTTTGCAAATCCATCGAGGAAACGCCCAATAAGTTCTGCTCTCTGGCCGCATAAATCTCACCTAACACAACCAAATCCGGCTTACGCAGCTGTTCAACAAATTCATTGAACAGCGCCTTGGTGCGGGTGTATGTATGAGGCTGGAATGCTACGATTAACCGTTCGTGACCCATAGTGCGAACAGCATCAATGGTTGCTGCCAGCTCATCAGGGTGATGGGCATAATCATCATAGATATCTGCCCCATTAAACTTGCCTTTATACTGTAGACGGCGATCTGCACCATAGAAGGAAGACAAACCAGCTGTAACAGCTTCACCGGAAATGCCTAACAGCCAAGCAGCGCCGGCAGAAGCCAACGCATTCAAAGCATTATGGCGACCCAGCACCTGCAGGTCAATATGGCAATAGGTTTTGCCGTCACAAATTACATCAAAACGCCGCCAATCGGAACTAATATTCTCTGCACGAACACGGTTATTGCATCCAAAACCAAAGCTCACATAATCCATTCCCTCCAGCGTTTGCGCAACGTGGGGGTCATCTCCATTGGCTATAACACCATTAGACGAAAGCATGGCAAATTCTCTAAAGGACTTCTGTACATCAGCCAAGTCCTTAAAGTAGTCCAAATGGTCTGCCTCTACATTCAGAATAACTGCCAGAGTAGGCGCAAAGTTTAAGAAGGAATCGCAATATTCACAACTCTCCAAAAGAATCGTATCGCCGCTACCTACACGATGTCCCGCCTGAAGCAGGGGCAAATATCCACCGATCATAATCGTAGGATCCAATTGAGCCGCCATCAAAACGTGGGCAAGCATAGAGGTGGTAGTAGTCTTACCGTGGGTGCCGGAAACACAGAGCGCGTTTTTATACGCACGCATAATCACGCCCCAGGCTTGCGCCCGTTCAAAGACAGGGATTCCCGCGCTTCTGGCAGCGGCAATTTCCGGATTGTCATTATGGACTGCCGCTGTACGAATAACGCATTCTGCACCACGGATATTTTCTTCCTGATGACCGATATACACTGTAATACCCTTTTCCACAAGCTCTTGTGTTGAGGCAGTAACGCTCATATCCGATCCGGTAACATCCATACCCATGCCCTTGAGAACCAGGCCCAGCGGGCGCATAGACACGCCACCAATGCCAACCAGGTGCACACGACGTCCGGGCTGTAGGTAGGATTTCAATTCCTCATATCTATTATTCATTCAGGTATCCCCCCGAACCACATAATATTCATAAAATAACTATTTTATTATATTACATTCTACACATTTTTACAACCCTTATTTTGAACTCCTATCCGTAGTCACAGTTACAACCTTATTGTAGCCGCACGCATAATGATAAGGGGATAAAGATACCGTCTGTTGTGGCAATAATTGGGGTATTTCAGTTTTGTAAGTAATACCGCCAACGTAAACATCCGGTGGATTTAACCAAGATTTATAATATACATTTACATCTAACAAGGTTCTATCCGTAAGATTTGTGACAGTAACTGTTCCTAGTCCTTCTTCTGCTATTGCAATTTGATCTTGAATATCACACATCTTGAATATTTCTTGTCGAATATTACACGCTTTATAACAATAATTATGGAACAAACCTCTATTTCTTTCCAGCAGAACAACTGTTGCGTCAGGAGGAATATGATCCCCCTCAAATACAAAAGATCCATTTTCCCAAAGCAACTCGATATATAGATTAGAAATTTCCTCCATTCCGCTATTATAGATTTTAAGAGCAGCTATGTCCACAACTTCGTCATCTGACCCATCCTCTAAATAGGGTCCTTCATAGGCTGAGATGGCTTGTAAAACAATAGACGAATCACCTACTGAATAGGGAAAAGAAAACGTATCAAAGGTCGGTGTCGGAGCAGTAGGTTCTCCTGTCTCCAACACAAATGATCTTTCGGCAGTTACATATAGCACAAAAACAACAGAAATAAATCCAGCAAGTGCCGTGACCAATAGTATAAAACGTTTTACCGTCATAATATAATACGGACTGTATTGTCCTGCCTCCTTACGAAAACTTATTGATATTATAACTGGCAAAAAAAGTGAACAATGTGGAACGATGGTATTGCAATTACAAAACTGTTTGACAAAGTCCTTATGTAATCTGGTATAGAAAGCAGAAAACAATATTCAGTTGTTATATTTTCACTCATAAAGCAAGAATGTGGCGGCCCTGTCTATTTAGGGCGCCACAAAACACAAAAAGAAAAAGAGAGATGCTTTCGCATCTCTCTTTTTTTGGAGCGGGTGACGAGGCTCGAACTCGCTACCTCCACCTTGGCAAGGTGGCGCTCTACCAGATGAGCTACACCCGCGGAACAAGAGGTATTATAACAGATTTCCCAAAGAAGTCAATACCTTTTTGAAAATTTCTGCCACCTCTTGCGATATTTTTTTCAAATTACAGCGAATCCTTAGAATACCGGGAGAATCCGTCGCCAAGAACCTGGTGCGCCTCCTGCACAATCACAAAAGCAGACGGATCTACCTCCATAACGAGCCGCTTCAAATCGGATACCTGATGACGTTTTACAGCCGTCAAAACAACCAGCATTTCTTCTCGGGTAAAAGATCCCTCACCACGCAAATATGTGGCTCCACGATCCAGCTGTCTGTCAATTTCCATAGCCACTTGCTCATGTTTTTTTGTGATGATAAGCGCCACTTTAGAGTAGTCAAAGTGATACACAACCGCATCGACCACCAAGCCGGAAACATAGCTTGCAATGCCGCTGTATAAAGCAATAGAAAACTTTCCAAATACAGATGCTGCAATGATAATAACACAAATGTCAAAACAAATGCTGATCGTACCTATGGGCACATTTTGATACCGTCGTTTTAGCAGTCGAACAGCAATATC
>JAEIGA010010490.1_pt1 | contig 14039 bp, 9 predicted proteins | sample 9270691 | NCBI WGS metagenome assembly JAEIGA01 (sample SAMN17057246, study PRJNA624740) | gut metagenome | biome: biome; isolation source: fecal sample | host: Bos grunniens | place: China: Xizang | collected 2019 | reverse complement strand
GGCTCAAATTCTTCTTTTGTCATAAAGGCTGATAAATCAGTATTTTGTTGCGGTTCTTGAACCTGTTGCTGTGAAGTCTCCACCTCTACAAGTTTGAAGCACTTGAATACAGGAGGTTCTAACTGCGACATTCCCATCGTCTTTGTATAACAATGCGGACTACTATCATCAATAAACATCACAGAACTGTTTGGAGCAACCGTCCACGCACGAGCCTGTTGCTCATTTTGAACGTGAACTATGTTATTGGTTTGCGGTTGCATAAATTGTTGTGTGGGCTGAAACTGTTGCCCATAAAGGTTGTAATTGAAACCATAAGCCATTTACTCACCTTCTTTCGTGTAATAATATATCGGCGTTACACGACCACTGTCCCAAGCATCATAGTAATCACCATTAACTACTGCTACGGCATGAGTGCCAGTCGCCACTATGTATTTGCCAACCGGGTGATCGTTTGCAAAATCTATCAGAGAGTAACAGAACGGACAGTCATTAGGACAGATATGCCTCTTGAAGCCTAAACTTCTCAGATACCAGTCCCACGATGCGTTTGTATTGCCCCAATCGCCTAAGTAAAATCCTTCAGCGCAAAGGGTAGTATAGATTTCGTCCCACGATATTCCCGTGACAATGTTAATGGCTCTGACTACACAATCACCAGCGTAGTAGTTCCCACGAGGGTTTTCATTGAAGTTTACATACATAAAACCTCCTTTCATAGTAAAGGCGCAACCAAACTAATGATTGCGCCAATTTGTTAAAAAATGACAGCCACTTTTTGGCTATATACCGTTGTTTCAAATCCGATAAAAATATAATTTTATTGGGTTATGTCCATGCACCGCTTTCACGTTCATGCACACTCTGTACAGGATGCCATCCATGATAATTCACCGTTACCTCACTCGGCTGTAATGTTGTGCCGATTGAGATTGTGTTTGCTCCTGCTATTGTAGGGATTGTTATGCCTGAAACTTCATCAGCGTATGTGTCAATCTTGCGGAGAGGCTCGTTGACTATGCCTGTTGTCTCGTTTGCAAGTACATACCAGACTGTTACTGGTGTTCCTGCGGCATATTGTGTGGCAAGGTATTGTTTAAAAGCCGTAATATCACCTTTAGTAATGTCACGGAATTGCAGAGATTGTGCAGTTGTGGACATTCTTGATATACAATAGTCATATGATGCCCAACTATCCTCGTTTGATACCGATTGGTAATGTGAACAATACCATTCAATTGATGTTGTTGATGGACTTATTGCAATATCATTTATTATTAATCTGTATGGTGCATTTCCGCCAGTATTAACCCAACTTTCCTCACCCGTCAGCACCAACTTTTTAATCTTCCTCGTTGTCTGCACCTCACCCAAATAAACAGGCGTTGTGGTGCTATTGGATAAAATCGGGATTTTATACTGTCCTGTGTGTTCGCCTGTTGTTTCTAAATCACCACATTCTTGTGGCTGTATCGGGTTTGTGGGCGTTGGTGTACCGCTTTGCTCCATTTGCCCTTTCAATCCCACTGTTGCTGTTGTATCATTTGCATAAATATCAGCAGGGAGAGTTGCGATGGTGTCGGTGGATGTTCCCATGATGTAATGAGAGTCAACCCATGTGTCAGAAGCCTCCACGTATCTTTTAAAATTCATGTTTTATCAGCTCCTCTCACCAGCCGACCCCAATTGAACCATCGGGGATATCGCCTGTTGGGGCAGTAGAACTGTTGTAAAGCCTCTGACCATTAGGGAACTCAATATAGTTTGACTGAATATCAAAGCCTGTATTGCTGTTGTGGGTATAGATTTTACCTTCCCAATCAACCGCATACGCATTGGAACGTGCATTGTTTGATGTACCATTGCCTATGATATGAGCAAATTTATTGTTTGAATCTTCAACATTGTATTTGCCTTCTACGTGCTGAGTCGCAGAAGATGCTTTTGTGCTTTGACCTTCTGCGTGAGAATTAACACCAGTTGCTACTGTCGAGTCACCTTCCGAGTGAGAACTAACTCCTATTGCCCTTGTATTAGTTCCTTCTGAATGTGAAGCGTAACCGATAGATGCTGTTGCAAGACCTTCTGCGTGAGAATTTCCACCAACTGCCTTATTAGCACTATACGCATTAAACACTTCTGCACCCTGTCCAACCGTGTAAGTAGTACCGTCAATAGTTACTGATGTTCCTTGTAGTACAGTTTTACCTGCGTTGTATTCGTCAACCTTCTTTACAAACGTGTCATCGGTTTCAGCCTTGCTGTAAGCATCTTTTGAGAAACTAATCCACGCATAGTCCTGAGCATCCGTGTCATAGCCCCAAGTGTATTCCGTACCATCAGCAACAGAGCCACTTGTTCCTGCATACTTAACCGTATAGCTGTCACCCTCTGTTGCATCGTTAGGCAGGTCAGCATAATAACTAACACTACCTCTATAATGCACACCGCCCATAAGAGACTGGGCGACTTGATCTGTATATTTCTTACTGCCGTTAAGTGCAGCACCTAATGTTACAACATCCATATACTACACCTCCTTACGCAAGAACCGTAGCCCAGACTTTTGCAAAGCCTGAAGCATTCTGCACAGAGATAGCATAGATACCACTCACATCGGCAGCATAAATTTCGTTATCCGTAACTGTGTCCACAACGTCAAAACCTTTGAGCTTAACGAGGGACAGAACTTTCCAATCGTCAGAAGCAGTCAGCTTTCCAACCACTTGACAAGAACCAGTGCCAGTAGCCTTAATGCGGAGGTCTGAGCCTGTAAGATTATATATCTTAATCTCATTGGCAACCCCGTTAGCATAAAGCTCTCCGTTAACAACTGCGTATTTGTTAGCCATAGTTCATCTTCCTTTCTTTAATCTAAGTAATATTGAATGATACACCGAGGAGGAAACGAAGTAGGAAAGAACGTGCAATCCCTCGCTATCGTCACCGTTGTCAATGCCGTGTTTGCAAAGGCATATTCGCCTATATATTTGACAGATGCAGGTATCTCGATTTTTGTGAGTTGAACGCAATTTGCAAAAGCTCCTTGAATTAAAGGCTCAGGCAAAAAGCGATTTTGCAATCTATCATCTTCCTCATACCACCAAAACGGAGGATATGGGTCTTGCATAAGTGTGCCTGTAATTGGTTGTGCTAAATCATCATGAGTGAGCCTATCGTTTTCTACGCCCCATATCGGCAAGGTTGCAATACTTGCAGTAGCCGTTGCGATTTCATTAGGGTCAATATCAGAATTATCTGAGTATTTCAGCACAACACGAAAATAATTTAGATTTTGATATGAATTGAGGTCAAAGCTTCGAGGTGAATTATACCAAGACAAGTCGCACACAACAGATTCGGGAGTTGTGCTACTATACCCTCTAAAAGCAATTTGTACTTGTTTATCGGTGGTAGCCGTTGCAGCCAAGACAGCATTATAAGCAGATGAGTCCATTTGCATATATCCAACGCTTCTCACCCTTGATGTGCTTGGCTCATCATAGATTGTACCAATTGTGCCTTGCTCAAATCCTGCAACTTGCAGAATATCATAATTAATAATTGACATTCAAACACCTCTCATTCTCATCCCGCATTAAAGCCAACAAAATTAAGGTAATCAACATCAAGCCAGTCTTCATCATCAACTAATGCAAAACCCGTACTTGCTGTCGCATTAGGGGCGTGATCTGCATTAATTATATTCAACGCATTGCTTGAACTGCCACTTGCTGTAAAGCTTGTGGTCGAGGTAATGTCAAGAACTGAATTTCGTATCGTACTATAAGCACCAATAGGCATTGTCGTTTCAAAATAACAACTATCAACAAAAGTGGTTCTACTTGTATTAAAAAGATATGGCGCAGCTCCCTTCACCCTAACATAACAATATCTCATGCCAATATAGCCCCAGTTATCTTCGACAAAAGCACCATTATTATAAAGCGACTGAATATAAAAACTGCAACTGCTAAAATTATTAGCTGAACCATCACTTTCATAAGCAGAAAAAAAGGTTCTGCTGCTCAATATGCCATGAAACTTACAATTCACAAAATGAAAGTTTGCGTTATAACCTTTTGCTGTCATAAATTCGTTATTTACTGTAGTGTGATATATATTTGCGAAAGTTAAGTCTCTGACTTGTGATGTCGAGCCTGATACACTTATGCCACAATCGCTGGTTGTGCGATACCAATTGGATATCTTTTTATTGTTTCCATCTATATCGGCAGCTATTTCTAATGTGGGGAAGTCGCCATCAGGATATTCGTCACTGATGTTTATATCATTATTAATCCTTAAAAATTCTCCGCTTTCTACGGCTTTTTCAACCAATTCATCATATGTTGTAATGATCCACGGATCTTGTTGTGTTCCGCTACCTGCTATACTCACTATTCATCCCTCCTTACTCTATCCTTGTATAACCATCGGGTATTTTGCAAGCTGTAATGTTTGTGTTTGTAAATGTTGTTGCCTCTATCTTTGTCATTGTGTTGCCATCTAATGTGTCAGGAAGTAATGGTCTTGATTTATCGCCTATATAATAGATAAGATTATTAGAACCGAAAATATAGTCATCTTCGTTAGTAGGCTCATAGCTATCCTGTTGTCTTAAACCTTGTCCCCACACATAGCAATAAATTCCCGTATAACCACCAACACCAGATGAGATAACTTCAAGTACGTGTTCACCTTTGGACACATCAAAAGGCAGATTGAAGCATTGTACGGCATTTTGATTTGCTACAACTGTAACTTCGGGCTGATACTCATGTAGAACATTGTCCATGTATAGCTTGATAAAGTTGAAACCGCCTGAACTACCCCATATATTTCCATTCATAACGGCAAAGACCTTAGTGTCCTGCACCGCTTCAAATGTCACCTTTGAAATGAGCTTGCCTTGCTGTGTAACCTCTCCGATAAAATTTGCACCCTTGATATAGCGCACTTTATTCTTGACTGATATATCAGATTTGCAATACGCTGAACCTATATAGGCAGTTCTCTCACTAAGAATATTGCCTTTATAAAAGATATTGACATTATCATCAACGTCAAGTTCTGAGCCTGTCCAGTTTGGCAGAATATACTGCGCTCCATTTGGAATCAGTTTAACGGCATACATACCATTCTCCAAAGCACTGTCAATACGGGCAGGAATAGAGTGGATATAATCACTATTGGCAAGTTTGCTGTCGATTTTTTGATTAACTAATTCTGTAAAAGTGTCTTGCATTTATCCGACCCCCATTCCTTCCATATTTGTAGCTGATGGCAACCAATTGATATTAGTGGCTGACACGTTCATAATTCCTGCGCCGAGCGGTATTGTAATACTTTGTATCACAAATGTCTGAGCGTAGATATCTTGATATTCGTCTGTGATGCCGATAGTGTTATTCACATCCAAGTGCGGTATTATAGGGCAGTCAAAACTCAATGACATTCCTATCATGCTTTGCTTATGGAGCAACATAACCGCATACTGCTGACAGCGATCTCGCATATCAGAGTTAGTTGTGTCAATAAAGTCAATCTCTTTACTCTCCATTTGTCGCAAGCCAACTGCACCAACACGGAGAGGGGAGAGAGGATTGACATTATAGGCAGTATAACTAAGGTTAGGTGCATTAACATCTATCTCATCAATCGTTCCTGACACATTTTCTTCTTGTGGTTCGTCCTCTTGCTTCTTTTCTTCCTGCGCTTTGATAAGAGCCTGTGTGTCTGTGCTGAGATTTGTGTACACGGTAACAGCATTATATCCGTCAAAGCTGTATTGATAGTTTGGATTTGAAAAACCTGCTGTGAGATTTATGAAATCCCACTGATGAGCCATGTATTTATAGCCATCAACAAAGAATATGTCTGCCAAACCCGTGAAGCGCATACGTCCCTCTGTATCGTAGAACACATCTGCACCGTAGTTGTCAGCGATAGAGGTTATCAGATTGCCGAGGTAGTTATTAGCATCAATTGAGATATCAGCCTTTGTCAACTGGTCATTATATCTCAAATCGATCAAAGGCTGCACTGGGTCAATCGGCATACTTGCGCCACTATAAGCAGTTGAATTATTCATCTGTGTAGATGAACCCATATTAAGCGCAAGCGTGTCTCTTATGATATTTGATATCGCATTTCCTGCCTTTACAATATACTGCACATCTGCGATATTAGTTTTGAGAGTTCCGTCAAGCGCACCACCTTTATCAACTCCCTCAATGGTAACAGTGTGAGCATTGGCTGTAGCGGATTGCGTATAGTAAACTCCTTGCGACCACCAGTAAATATCGCCTTTATCATCCAGTATGCCTATCCACAGCTTGAACTTGCGATTATACCATATTGCGTTATTAGGCGAGGGAATATATTTATTCTCCACATTTGCCATACTCAAACTGCATGATCTGCGAGTGAGCTGTTTGTAGTTAATGTTAATTTGCCCTTGTACATCAAGTGTGAGGTCTTTGGTTATTTCTCCAATTACACTCTCACCAATAGATAACAACTCGATTTTGATGAGATACCGCACAATGAGATTTCTTTCCAGTGCAAGGCGATAGGCTGGGGTATTATTATTAAAATATTCCATACTCTACCTCCTTACAGGCTATAATCCAAAATTTTAATGTCCTTTACATCACAACACTCAGCCCAATTGAATGAGAACGTTGTGGGTATATCCTTTTCCATTTCCGAGTAGGTTGTTGTGGGATTATCCGTCACATTCACAATCCACACATCACCTTTTTGCGATTTAAGCATATAAATTGTGGGTCTTGTGATGAAGTCACGCCATGCTCTTATCAGATCGATGTTGTCCTCATAATGCCTTGTTGTGCAATCGACATAGCCATTCATTGCGCTCAATGTGCCGCTCATATAGTTTGTCTTAGTAAGTGTGAGCGTTGGATAGTTGTTGTAGCCAACGTGCAGATAACGGTCTGTGTTCTGCGAAACGGTTGTGTCTTGCACTTCGCCAACAATTTTCCATTGATCTCCTATTCGATATCTTGGGCGAGTGCCGTACTGATACTGTTCAGGCATAAGCTTTAATTCGCTGATACTGTAACCTTTCATATTCAGCTCAATATCGGCAAAACCAATGCCTTTAAGATAAGCACTACCACTTGCGCCTATTCTCGGCACAATATAATATCTGAAATTGCCCTTAGTAGGCACAGTAATGTCCTCGCCACTTTCAATAATTTCAGTTTCGCCAGTCCGCAGATTTTCCCTATACCACATAACTCTTGTTCCTGATGGAAATGGCTCAGACGTACTATAACTTATGCGTACCGAGTGCTTATCGTTATGAGAAGGGAAGTAGAATGTATCTGCTCTATCGTTATCCTGTACTATCAGCGAAACAGTTGTTGTAGCAACAGTTGTAGTAACTCCACCTGCATTAATGATATTGCTGTCTTGCTGTATCGTCATTCCATCAATTGTATTAATCGTAATGACTGCCTTATAGTAGAGCGCATATGTGCTTGCTGCACCCCTGTACTCGTATCTCAAAATAAAATCATCGTAGAATTTATAATTGATTTGCTGTGAATAAATTCGTGGCGTTTCATCAACCTTGCGCCAGTTTGCGCCGCTACCCGTAGTATCAGTCCAGTACAGCGCAATGGTGTAGTAGTTGATGAGAGAGTTTTGTGCTTGCGAGTATGTGCCTGTCACATGATGAAGCATTGGTTCATCGTAGTTGGCTTCAACAGCTAACGTCAGCGTCGAGCTTGGTGTGCTTCTGCATTTGAAGAAATACAAAGGTGTGACCTTGTAATTAGCCCATATCTGATACGGTGTTCCTGCGGGCAATCCTTCGGTCAGTGTATTGGCAATTCCAACCTTGCCAGTTTTCGGCTCGTACCATTGAATATCACGTTTCTGATCTCCGATAACAAGTGTCATCGTTCCTGCTAACGCATCCCATGCCGTTGATGGATAACGCCTTACATTATCATCAACTGTTGTTCCGTTGGTGTCCCATTCGTAGATATTGCTTATGTTATCCTCGATTGTAATATAGCCATCAGATGAGATGTAGTTCTGCTGAGTTAAGCCTCTAAGGACAAACATATCGTATAAAGGCGCAGTCCCAGTCGAATTGTACTGCACTAACTGCATCTGAATTGCATAGTCATTTCCAACTGTCAACTGACTAAGAAAACCATCTTCTGTCTCAAAAAGCTGTCCATTATATTTGAGAATAGCGTGGTCTTGATTCATACTCGGAGATGGGTATATGTTTCCGCTGACTTTTACAAGCTCTCCTGTGTTATAGTTGTAGACCTTATAGAGAACACCCGTCAAAAAATCTCCGTTAAAGGTAAAGGACAGTTTGTTGTTGCTGTCCGAAACAGATGGGTCAAATGTCTGGTTATCCAGACTTACATTTGTAGGATATTGAAGCACATTTTCACCTCCTTATGAAATAGGCTCACCTCGAATGAGATGAGCCGTTATTTATTGTGTATAGCCTTGTGTCAGCTTACGTCTGAAATAGCTGTCAAGATGTGTGTCAAGGTTTCGTGTCAGTTCTTGTGGATTGTTAGCCACAACCTGACCGATATTAACACTAATGCTACTATTGTTTGTGCTGTTTCTGACATTTGCAGGATTGAAGCCAGCGATTTGACCTGCTTGCTTCGCAACGCTTGCGATGAGGTTTGGAGTTTCCCTTACGAAGTCATAGAGCTTCTTTGACTGAGATGCATTAAATACAGTTTCAGAACTTGACTTGCTGCCATGCATCATTGCCAAGCCTGTATAGTCTACTACGCCACCGTTTGCGTGATGATGTAAGATATAATCCAAACCAGTTGCCATTGCACCTGCGCCACCCATGCCGAGTGTACTATCAACTTTTTTCGCAGCTTCACGAATTTCGTTGAACCACTGAATTATGCGATTGTGTTTATCCCATATCCTATTTTCGGCATCATCAACGCCATCAGCCATATTACTCATCGCATTTACTACATCTGTCTTGGCATTTTCTGCCGAGGTCTTATATTCTTCAAGTGCTTTCTTAGCCTCGTCAAGATTCTTTTTAACCGTGTCTTTGTAGTTATTATAGGCTTTTATTTCCTCGCCTATTTCATCTATCTCGGCTTCTTTTGCTTTAATGCTTGCCTCAATATCTGCTATTTCATTTTTGGTAAGTCTGTCAATCTCATCAGCAAACTTAGAGTATTCCTTCTTGTAGCTCGCAAGAAGTCCCTCATCTTGCTTTTCTATCTGCTCTCGCCAGTCAGCACCAAGAAGTTGTTCGGCAAGCAACTCGTCGTCAGCGTTTTCAATAATCTCCGTAGTATCTTCGTATTTCTTATCATATTCTTGATAAGCCTTTATACGCTTGTCATACTCTTTCTCTTGTTTTTCAAGAGCAGTAACCTTTTCATCACGTTCTTTTTCAAGAGCATGAATTTGCTCATCCATTAAGACATCATCAAGATTTTTCTGAGCCTCTGCAAGTTTTTCCTTTGAAACACCATACTCCCAGCCACGAGCAGAAGAATACGTTCTGACTTGCTGTTGCTTTGCGTTATTGAGATCAAGCAATGCCTTTTCCTTTTTATAGGCAAGGTCACGTTCCTCATTCTCAGTTTTTAGTGCCTTTATGCGCTCATCGTACTCATCCTTGATATCTTCTTTCTGCTGTTTAATAGCGTCAAGTTGATTTTTCAACGATTCCTCATAACGCTTCATATATTTATCAACAGCGTTTTTGAGCGACTTCTGCTGATCTTCAAGGGCTTTCTTTTGTTCCTTTAACAATTCGAGCTGGTCTTGAAGCTCCTTCTTTTCGGATTCAAGAACATCCTTGCGATTATTAAGCTCGTCAACTGTATCTTCAATGGCTTCAACCTCTGCCTCTAATGACTCAATGGCATTATTAAGTTCTTTAGTTGAATCTGAAGTCAACTGGTTAGTTTTGGCAAGACGACTATTAAGTTCATCAATAAGATAGCCCATTTTGCCAACCATATTTTGAGCCGATCTAATCTCATCACGAGCATTAGAAACTTCAATCGCAAACTCTTTAGCTCCCTTAGTAGGATCGTATTTTAGATTTGATAATCGTAATTTTGCTAACTCTAATTCAGCCTCAGCCTCAGCCTTAATTGACATCAAGGATTCTTTTTGTTTCTCAATCCTTTGTTGCATAAGCTGTGTCAATTGGTCTGTTGAAAGCTTGTATTCTCCATTTACAAGCTTAATATCTTTAAGGATTCCATCTGTATCAAGTTTAAGCACATTCCATGCATCATCATGAGACAATGTTTCGTTACTCATCATAGCCTCGATAGCTTTATCAATGGCATCAAGATTTTTAACCTCTGCGCTAAAATCCTTATCGATAAGTTGGTCGAATTCTTCTTGCAGTTCTTCGAGATTCGACTTTGCCTCTGTTGAACCTAAATTAAATCCATTCCAGAAATTGTCAAACTCATTCCTAAATCCTGAATCGGGGTCTGAAATAGAATATACAATATCTTTTATGGAGTTGAGAGATTGAAGTGCATTATCCGCAAGTTCTGTGTCGCCTGACGCTCTTGCTTCTTGATATTGCTGATAAGCGTTTGTGGCTTGCTCAATCATGTTTGCTTCTTGTGCAGATAATACAGCTATTGAGTTATAGGTTTGTTGCAATTCCTCATACGTTGCAATTTTTTCTTTATTCAGTTCAATCTCGTTATTAAGTCTCTTGATTTCCTCATCAAATTGGTCAAGACGGTCTTGCTGCATATCATCCATATCAGCATATGCATCACGTATCTTTTTGAGAGATTCAAGTTGTTGCTCAGGAGAGCCAAACAAAACAAAGTCATAGAGGTGATTAGTGTCTTTAGTGCTGACAAAGTTATCAAGACCAAGTGACTCAAATACACTATACTGCTTATCAGTGTATCGGCTTATGCCTTTTGCGTTCATATAGAATGGATTGTTGTTTGTAAACTCTACGCCCTCTATATAATTTGAATGCTGATTGAGATAGTCTTGCGCCTTTTTGTACTCCTCAGCATCTTCTTTGAGTTGTTTGCCGATTTCTTCTTTCTTTATCTGCCTTAATAATGACAGATTTTCGGAAAGAGAGTTGTTGACCAAATCAATTTTATCTTTATTGTCTGTGTATTTAGCATTGATATCATCAATAGCTCCGCCTAATTTTGTTGTCATTTCTTTAGCGTCAGCATTTGCAATTGCAAGCTCAATATACTCCTCAGTAACATCCTCTATGTCAGAGATTGCTTTCTTTGCCTTTTGCGAGGACTCAGAATCGTCTACAATACCTAATTCCTTTGCTACGCCATTTAACTTGTCTGCTGCATCAAGGAGTGTGTCAATAGGGAATAAAACATCTATTCCGTTTTTAATCCAATCCCATGCATCAAGCAATTCTTGTGGTATAATGCCCTTTAACTCTTTAAGGACATTGGCAATATTTGTCAGTAATGTCAGCAATTCAATTCCATCATCTATGATTTCTTTGAGTGCGCTACCGTCCATTACCGCTATTGATAATTCTTGGAACACGCCTTTAAGAGAATCAAGATGAGCCTGAATGCCTTCCATCATTTTGTTATACTCATCTGTTGCAGTTCCAGCAGCGTTAAGGGCATCTTCATACGCCTTTTCAACTTGACCTGACTGAAATGCTTGAATAAGAGCAAGACCGACATTTGATCTTTGACGACCGAATAAGATTTCAGTGAGGCTTGCACGAGATGTAGCGGACAGAGAATCCCATACCTCTGAGATATCCTTTAAGATATCATATGTTGAACGAAACTCTCCTGTTGCTTGGTCAAATACATCAACTTGATTGTGGGTTAAGTTGAGAATTTGAGTTTGAACTTTGGAAACTGTCATAAGATCGTCCACAGGTTCGCCTAATTCTTCAAGTTTTCCCTTCATGTTTTGGAGTCGCAAGCTTACGATTTTAAGACCATTACCCGTTTCCTCTAAGCTCTGTGTAATTTCTCCTGCACCAGTCAGCATTGCCAAAGTCTGTTCAAGAGTATTTCCTGTCATAGACATTGCTGAAGCAGAACGTTCAAGACCTTGACCCAATCCGCTTGCGCTAACAGCATATTTATTGTTCAACTTATCAAGCTTGTCAACTACATCAATAGTATCGCCAGCTTCAATGTTAAAAGCTTTTAATGTGGTAACAAGATTGCTCAGTGCTTGATCTTGTCCAACGTCAGCAACCTTCATGTAAATAGTAGATGATTGAGCCAGTTCCAACGCATCATTCATTGAGTAGCCCAACTTAGCCCATTGATATGATTGCTCGGTCAAGCTGGATGCCGTAGTTTTCATCTCTCTCGCAACGCTCATTGCATTTTTCAAAAACCTTGAATACGACTCATCAGTTTCATCGGTTACTCTCCGCAGATTAATCATTGCAGCATCAAGCTCTTTAACGTTGTCAATCATTTTGCGGATATAGCCAACAACGGCATATATTGACAGCCAACGTGAAGCCAGCATTTTGAGCTGACCACCCATCTTGTCGAAAATAGAACTCGTTTTAAGCCCCATTTCCTGTGCTTCATTTTTGAATACTCGGAATTGCTCAGTGAGCCTTTTCAAGCTTTCAGCGTCAAGATTGCCACTTGCCAAAGAGGACATCATTTTATCCCACGTTTCAGCAAATGAGAGAGTTGAGCCACGCATTTTCTTAGTGGATTCAATGGCTCTTTGGTTTGCCTCTGCAAAGATATTCATTTGAGATGTGAGCGTTTTTATCTTAGCTTCAAGCGTAGCCTCGGCACTACTGTTTGCCAATGATTGTTGTAAAGCCTCGCTGTTGTTTTTTGCCTCACCAAGCTTTACGCTCAATCCCTCAATTTCACTTCTGACCTTTGCAACATTGGTTGCAGAACTGTCGGATTTGAGAGAATCCTGCCATGCCTTTAATTGAGTAATGAGATCAGTATTAATGCCAACTTGCCCCATGACATTAGCATTACTCTTGTTATTCTTCGCAACAGTGCTGTTGTTGAACTTTTCAAGCGCAGTAAGATTGTCTTTGATAAGTTTGTTGACATCTTGCAGGTCTTGCTTTTCTTGCTTTCGTGCCTCGGCTTCTTGTTTGCTCGCTTTTGCTGCTTCAATATCTAAGTCTTTTAGATTGATGATGTTCTGATATTTTTGCTCATAAGAATCTATTTGTTTTTGAATTTCTTCTGTAAGTAAACCATCTATCTTTAATTCTTGTAGCTTTTCATCAATAACAGTTCGTTGTGCTTCAATTTGCCTATTGGCTTCTTCTGATGCGGATGCAGATGAATTAGGCGAATAAGCTTTTGAATAGAGTTTTGCTATTTGTGCATAAGCGCCAGATATTTCAGAAAGAATACTTTTCTTCTTTCTTTCTTCTTCTGTGCTTGCTATAGCAGCCTCACGCCTTTTTCGCTCTGCTTCTGCGGTTAGTTGCGCTTCTGTTACTTCTACCTCTCCAAGCCTGATTCTTTCAGATATCGCTTGATTAATTAATCCTTCATTTTCGAGCCTGTTTCTGGTTTCATCTATAATCTGCCTTTGCTCTGCTATATGAGCAAGAGTATAACCAGTTTTAACATCAGTCAAATTACCAGAATATAAATCCTTAGTATAACCTGCAATTTTTGAATAAGCTTTATCTATTTGTATTATAGCAGTTTTCTGCTTCTCAAAAGCCTCATTCTCCGCTTGCAACGCTGCTTCAAATTCTCTTTCAAATGCCGCATCTCTATTTCTTGCATCAACTACAGCCTCAGATTTGTTTCTAATTGCTACAATTTGCTTTTGGATTTCCTCTGTATATAAATTCTCAAATCTAAGCCTCCACCTTGCGTCATTTGCAAGTTGTTCCTGTTCTTTAATTTGAGTTTTAATATAATCTCTGTCTGCGTTAGATATATTAGGAGATAGCAATTGCTTGTTTAAAGACGTTATTTTATCATAAGCATTTGAAATTGCACGTAAAGCATCGGCTACCTTTTTATTGGCATCCGCTTCTG
>JAEIGA010010489.1_pt1 | contig 14040 bp, 10 predicted proteins | sample 9270691 | NCBI WGS metagenome assembly JAEIGA01 (sample SAMN17057246, study PRJNA624740) | gut metagenome | biome: biome; isolation source: fecal sample | host: Bos grunniens | place: China: Xizang | collected 2019 | reverse complement strand
TTGGTAGTTCGTCCTATGTACAATGCTAATCAGAAGACGGGTATTTTGGTATATATCCAAGATGACGCTTCTACATGCGGTACTATGCTGAATGGCAATAGTCTTGGTTTCGAGCCAAAAGAGTGCCATCATGGTGATATCTTGACAATTGGTCCTAATTACGAGTTGTATTTGATGTTAGTAGATGCTGCATCTGTTGGCCTCGCTCCAAAGGAGGCTTTGCAGAATATGCCTGCTGCAGCTCCTGCAGCTCCTGCAATGAATAATGGTTGGGGACCTGTTCAACCAGGTATGTCCTCTGCTAATGGTCCTAAGGGTACTGTATTCCAACCAGGTAATGGTGGTAACAACAATCCATTATCTGCTCCTGGTGCAACGGTATATATGCCTTCTAAATAATCTATTTGCTTATGGCAGTTAGAATTGAATCCGGTTATCCCATCAATGGTTATATCGAAACCTTGATTGGAGGTAGAACGGAAAATCAAGACTCTGCAGGCTTTAAAGATGTAGAGTTGGGTTGTCTAGTCGTAGTCTGTGATGGCATGGGCGGAGGAAACGGTGGTAGCACCGCTTCTCGCCTTGCTGTGCAGACTGTGATTGATGATATGTCTTTGGCCAAAGACTATCATGACCCAATTGAGAAGCTAACCGATGCCATTAAGCATGCTAATGAGGTTGTCTATACGACTGGTAATGCAGATCCATCTTTGAAAGGGATGGGTACTACATTAACTGCACTTCTTTTGTCTGAACAAAGTGCGATCATTGCGCACTTAGGCGATAGCCGTGTATATCAATTCAGAGGACATGACAAGGTCTTTCGAACGAATGACCATTCCATGGTGTTCCAATTGGTTAAGCAAGGTTTTATTTCGGAAGAAGAAGCTAGAAATCATCCTCAGTCCAATGTGATTTTAGCTGCAATAGGTATTGGTGAGACGGTGGAACCAGAGATTACCGAAGTTAGTTACAACAAAGGCGATCGGTTTGTATTGTGTACTGATGGTTTCTGGGGTATGATGCCTGAGAAGGAATTCATTCACTATGCGAGTGGTTCTGGCGATTTAGAAGAGACTATTGTCAATACGGCCAACGAGGTTAACTCGCTTGGCATGCGCCATGGCGGCGGACATGACAACTTGACTGCTGCTATGATAGATGTTAAACGAAATTCTAAATTATCACCTAAAATGAGAACTAGTCATATAGCTATATTGTGTTCATTGATAGGTTTGCTGCTGCTTAGCATTGCAATGAATGTATTGATCTGCATTCAGTATAACAAGCAAACGGATAGCGCAATAACTGAGTTATTCTTTTCGAAATCTGATGAAAGCGTTGTAGATGAGGAGGCTGATTCTACAGATGTTTCTGATGAGGAGGTATCTACTGAAGAAGGACAAGAGTAATAGTAAGGTTTCGCATAATGATATAAGCAAAAAATGAAGACATTATATACGATAGGTCGTGAATCAAATTCTGACATTATTCTCTGGAATGAAGAATCTAGTCGTTGTCACGCTCAAATACGTATTGACCAAAAGGGAAAACTTTGGTTGATGGATATGAGCACCAATGGCACTTATCTCAATGGTATGCGCATATCGCCTAATTACGAGGTGGAGGTTTCTAGAAAGGACGAAATCTTGTTTGCCGGAGTAGAAGCGTTGGATTGGAGTCGAATTCCTAAACAAAAGAATAAGTTGTTATGGATTATTTTGCCTATTTCGATAGTGGTTTTGATTGCGATAGCAGTCGTATTGTGTTGTGTGTTGATTCCAAAGGAGAATACAGAATTCGAAGGTGAGGTTACTCCAATCGCAACAGAAGTGCCCGAGCAACCAGAGACGGAAAATGCTCCTGAGGTATCAGATCCACCGACTGAGGTAGATGTACCTTCTCAAGCGGATTCTGAACAAAAAGTGTCTGCCGAAAAGAAAAATAAGGAATCTGAATCAAGCAAGATTGCTAAGGAGATTTACAAGAATTTAAATCGCAAAAAAAATCAATCCTCTTCAAATTCAAATAACAATAACGAAAACAAACCAAAAAGTGTTTCTGAGAGCGAAGCTGCACCAAACGCTGTGCCGCCTACAACCGAAGAAACCCCAGTAGACGCAATTTTTTAAAATTTTAATATTATGAAACTAACAGTATTTGGTCGTGACCCTCAACAGGCCGACGTAGTATTAAGTAGCACGTTTGTGAGCGGTTACCACGCAGAACTTATCCAGTTGGACAATGGTGATATGTATTTGGTGGATAAAAGTTCAAACGGTACATCATTGAATGGAAACAAACTTGTTCCAGGTAAAGAAACCCCTGTTCGTAGAGGTGATATTGTAATGTTTGCAGATGTTCCATTGAATTGGGGACAAGTAGAAGAAGTTCGTTTGCCTGCTGATGTAAAGGAAATGAAAACGATCGGTTCACATTTTACGAATAGTATTAAACTTCAAGGTGCAGGTGTTAGTCGTTTCCATGCAGCACTTCGTCAAATGAAGGATGGTAAATGGTTTATTTGCGACTATAGCAAGAACGGTACAACACTCAATGGTCAACGCCTTCCTAAAAATACATACGTGCCAATCAAGGCAAAAGATGAGATTGTATGTGCCGGCGTTCCTGTTACTAATCCTATTCCAAAGACAGGAGCAGGAAAAATCATCGGTATTGTTTCTGCCGCACTAATAGCTTGTGCAGCGATTGTAGTCACAATTATTATGATGCCTAAAGTATGGAGTCCTGAAAAGATATATACGTCATATAATCCTTCTGTATTACTGATGGCTTGTGGCTATCACTTTGAAGTAGAGTGTGGTACATTAGATGTTTCCCAATTACCAGATCCAGATGATTGGGAAGACCACTTGTATGCTAATTTTGTAATAAAAACTGATGAAGATGGTGATAAGTATATCCAAGAATATGATGGAAACAATGAGATGTTTGGTCATGCTACAGGTTTCTTTATTGGTGAAAAAGGAAATATTGTGACCAACCTACATGTGGCACGTCCATGGTTAGCAGAAACTATGTCTACCAATGCAGGAATGAAGACGATTATTTCTGTTGCAGAGGAGTATTATCGTCATAAACTAAGTGACCTTATTGAGGAAGGTGAAGCTGTTTCACTTATTCAATATTTGCCACAATTGAAGGTTAAAGGTGTCTTGGATTATTGCATAGTGATTCCTAATAATAATTATTTTGATGAGAGTAACTCATATCGTTGTTCTGAGGTGATTGTAAGTGACGATGCGAATGTAGATTTGGCTATCGTTCGCTTGCAACAAACTTATTTGCCAGTAGGCGCCACTTATGTTCCATTGAAGAAAATTGCAGATGAAGCTCCTAAGTTAGGTGAACCCGTCTTTACTAGTGGATTCCCTGGTGATATATTAAATATCTCAGATTTGGATAATAAGCAGGTTCAGGTAAACTCTGTTCGGGGAGAAATTACCAAGAACGATGATACTTACTCGTTTGTAACTACTGCTCCTATTTCTATTGGGGCAAGTGGATCGCCTGTTTTCAACCAATATGGTCAATTGGTAGGTGTTATGAATGCACAAGTAGCTGGAAAACAAAGTTATAACATGGGTATCTATTCAAGTTATCTATTGGAATTGATTGAAAAAGCAAAAATTACGGAGTAAAATGCGTAAACTATATCTGCTTTCTTGTGCAATAGTCCTAAGTTTTGGGGCTATTGCACAAGAATTTGAAATAATATATACTGCTTCTGGTGATATTTACCGAGGCTACATATCTGAGCAGGTCCCTGGCAATACTATATCGGTATATGCCACGGATGCTACTCTCACTTTAGCTATGAATGATATTCAGAATATACGTGATGAATATCGCCAAGTGAAACAATTATCTCCTGCTGCTCAACAGTATTTTAAAACCATAGAGAATACGAAATCGTATGTAAAATTATGTTCGTTTGATCATAAAGGTAATGCAATTGATAATGCATTATCTTTGGAGCAAACAAGTGACTCGCTACGTGTTCGTATCTTCTCTGCTAAGACTTATCATTTGCCATGGCGAGAGATTGTGAAAGTAGTAAAAACAATGAATCAGAATACTGATTATGGCATTTTGGATGTGATACAACTGAAAGATGGTCAAGAGTATCGCGGAAAAGTATTGAATCAGGTGATGGGTAAATCTGTCACTATACAACTCAGTGATTCACTATCCCAAACCATTTCAGCTGCTGAAATTAGCAGCTTAGCACTTGACATTTCGATAACAGAAGATGTTTTTACACAGATTCCATTATTGGATGTGCTAGTGTTGAGAGACGATTCTATTGTTACTGGTGTGATTAACGCTCGAATGATGGGAAAATATGTTACGATATTTTCTTCCGATACCCATAAAGAGCAAATGGTGGAATTGAGCAATATAGTATGCTACCGCAAGGTAGAAAATCCTGACTATGTAACGAAACGAGCAGATGCATTTGAATATATACGCGTCAATAATAGGTTTGTGGAACCAAGTATAGTTAGAAAAGGAGAATATGATAGAAGTAGTGTGTATTTACTTGTGAGAAGTATGACTACAATTAAAGCATCAGACTCAATAGTTGTGACATTTCATAATATGAATTTAGATACTGTAATGCTCTATAAATTGACTGAGGATAAATCATTGCTCCACAAATCTCATAAAACACATCTTTCCCCTTATTGTAAAATTGAGGATGAACCATATCTAAAAAGCGTTTGTACTAAAAATAAAGCAGGAGATTTAGAAACTTCTTTTGCAATAAAAAATAAAGGTATATACTTATTATTGCCGAACAATACCATAAATAATAGAGGAATAATTATTAAAGTAGAATAATATGCTTGTAAGAGTTCAAGGGGCGGAACAACTGGCCCAACAGATTTATTTTGAGTTTGACAACGAGTCCACTCCTCTTGGTAAGGGAGGTATGGGTACAGTATATTTAGGCCGTTGCGTCAGCGAGGTTAACGGTGCATATACACCTGTTGCCATCAAAGCTATTGCCAATAACTCAGAAGACCTAATGAAGCGTGCTATGCAAGAGGCTTCAGTGCAAATTGCTCACAACAATTTGATGCGTATGTGGGGTTTTGTGCCAAATATGGAGTGGGATCCATATACACAGACGCAAATTGCTCGTTATTATGTGGTGATGGAGTATCTCGAGGGTGTGAATCTTGATGCCGTTCTCGAGGGTACTACTACTACCAAGACTGGAGATATTGTTCCACTAGCACAAGGTTTTTTATCGAAATACAAAGCAGATCGTATAGGTGCTACCATCGACATAATGCAAGATATATTGGTGGGTGTTGCGGAATTACATAATAATGAGTATGTTCACCGTGATATTGATCCAAGTAATGCTATGTTGACTAGCATGGGACATGTGAAAGTGATAGATTTTGGTATTAGTAAATGCATGAAAACAGACGCCAATGGTCTAATGCATAAATTGACTTCCTATGGAACTATCATGGGTAAAATGGATTATGCATCTCCAGAGGTGGTGAAAGGATTTACCGACATCCATAATTACTCTACCGACGTCTATTCGCTAGGTATTATGCTTTACCAATTGGCGATGGGAGAATTGCCATTTGTTGGCGACTCTAAGTCAGTACAAGATGCGCAAGTGAATACACCTGTTCCAGCCAGCAATATCCCACATTGGGGTTTGTCAGAGTTAGTACGTAAGGCTACTGAGAAAGAGCAAGCTAATCGCTATCAAGATGCGCAAGAGATGTTGGATGATTTCCTGCGTCTAAAGGATCAAAGCGAGGCTCCAATTTCAGAAAAGAAACATAAAAGAAAATCATTGAAACCGACTGTAGCGGTGGATGATGATGCTACATTCAAAGTTCCTGCATGGCTTTGGGCTACTGTGCCTGTTGTCGGAGCAGTAGTAGGTGTGATACTTGGATTACTCATTTTTTAATTGATTGATCATGCGAAAGTTTTTTACATTTTTCTTGATATTCTTATCTTCATTGGCAATTAATGCTCAAAATTCCGTATCTGCATCTGCAGGTAAGGAGGGTGGAGTAGAAGAGCATCGTTATGAGGGAATGTCTATCACATACGCACCTGTAATTGAATCTGCAGATGTTTTTTCTTCAGTATCATATAGTTGGAAGTCAACTGCTGATGGTACAGTTGTAGATTTAGGCAATACTGCTAAATTGGTTTATACGATACCTTCTATAGGTGCTACAACTGGTAAACAAGTGGATATATCTGTCGCTATCAGTGGTACTCCTAAAGACACCCTTACCTTGCCTTTAGATACAACTATTCACTATATGTTGTATGTGTATCCACAACCTGTATCTACGCAAAATGCATATGCGGCTAATTTGTACGTAGGTGATGAGACGACATTATCCTTAACTACTGCAGGTGGTAAGGCAGGCGCTTGGACATATGTGTGGGATAATGCGGGTGGTACTACCGATTCCTATACATTTAGCGCCGATAAGGTAGGGGAGTCTCAAGTCGTTAAGGTGATCGTAAAGAACAGTCTAGGCAATGCTTATGACTTTGTAGATACACTCACCTATTCCATCAATGTTTGGAATAAGTGTACTATAACTCAAAATGATTATCCTAAAGCAATGTATGTGGATGATGAGGTGAGCCTATCATTGGATCCATCAGGCGGAAAAATTGATGGATGGAGCTATCAGTGGGAAAATAGTAGTGCCAATAGTAACACCTATACCTTTAAGCCTACATCAGCCGGTGTGCATCAAATTCAGGTAAAAGTAAAAAATAGTTTGAATAATACAGATCCTCAATATGATTTTTCTCAGACATTGACTTATACCATTCAGGTGTGGGAAAAATGTAATGCGTCTATAGTAGGAAAGGATGGATTGCATTGCTATACAGGCGAAGAGTTTACATATAGAACCTCAGTTTCTGGCGGTGATAGCAATAAGTGGAGCTATGAGTGGTATGTGAACGATGTCTTAGAAGCCACCACCCCAACTTATACAATTCAGGCTCCAGTAGTAGAGGGAGAAAATAAGGATCAGGTTGTAGTGAAGGTCAAAATATCGAATACGCCAGATAGTATTTATAAGGCATATACGTATCAACAGACTTGCACATTAAATGTTTGGCCAATTGGAAGTGTAGAAAAACCGACTATTGAATGTGGATATTATCACAATGATAATGTTGTTTTCTCGCTTAATACCATAGGAGGATACGAACAAGGTTGGACCTATAGATGGACCGATGGCGTAAATTCTTCTACCAGAAAAGATTTTCAAATACAATTAAGAAATACTTCGAATAATACAGAAAAGCGAACGGTCCAAGTAGAGTGGAAGAATGCGATAGGTTCGCAGGTGGGTTCCCAAGGCGTCGAAACATTTGAGGTTGATGTATATCCAAATGCCAAAGCACCTACATTTACCTCCAAAGTTGTTCGTATGCGTGATATAGATCAGATAACAATCGATGCAACTGCTGGTACTGGTGGAAACCCAGATGGATGGATGTATTCATGGAATGGTGAGCCTGTTACTACGGATTTATCGTATGTGATCTCTGATAGAGATATTCCGTCAAATACCAAGCAAAAACTAACAGATACAATCACATTAGAGTGGATGAACAAAGATTCGAGTGGAAAAATACGTAAGAGTGATAAAGTTTCTATAATACTATCTATTTATAATACGCCAGCCAATCCTGTTCTCAAGATGAAAGGAAATGGCACTTCTAATATATTCATTGTAGATGATATGGGTATGACAGAAGAGGACTTGTGGTCGAAAGGCTATTGCTTCCGTTTCTGGGATGGTAGTTCTCTTGTAGAAGAGGTCAATGATCAACGCTGGTGTAGATACGACCACGCACCTACTAATGCATGGGTACAGAGCGTGTGGTACTATGAAGATGGCTTTGTTTGCGAAGGCGAAGCGGTCGCTGCTACTATTGGATACTATAGTCCTTCTTCTAAAACAACCGTCAGCATATATCGTGCAGATGGCGAACTTGTTAGGAAAACGACTGTGGATGAGATGAATACAATGGAGAATATCTATACCACATTGGAGGCGGGACTTTATATCGTCAAGACCGTAAATAATGGTATGGTTAACACTTGCAAAATAGTAATAAGATAATGGAGGACGCAACGATGAGAAAGATTTTATCAGTTATTTTTATTACTACTATTGCTACAGCAGCTTTTGCTCAATCTCCAACACCTGCACAAACCTATAAGATGAATGCAGATGCGTTGAAGATGGTGTTAGATTATAAGGCACAAGCCAATATGAACAAACCTAGACGTTTTGTTCGATTGTTCGCAAACGAAGACATGCAGATTTATAATGATTTGCTAGGCTTATCAACCCAGAAAACATTGTCTGTTAAGAACTATCGCGCATTAATGGAAAAGGAGGCACTTTACCCAACTATTAAGGTGCAAAATTTCCGTAAAAATAGCATCTATAAAGAGAATGGTCTTTGGATGATGGATATTACCATTGAGAAAGAGTTGAGCTATACAGATAAATGCGGTACTCTATTTTCTACCGAAGAATATTACGGCGAATACCATGTAATTAATATGTCGCTCGTATGGGATGAGAATTTAGAGACCTGTGCAATTGCCAAATTAAGCGGTAAGAACAATTCTTCCGTAAAAGCGTTGACAGATTATAAGGTAATCGTAGCAACAGATGATGAGAAAGATCAAAAACGCGAAAATAAAGTGCGTGTCAATGGTCGCCATCTTAAGTTCAACTCATTTAGTCAGTGTATCATTCCTGCCAATGCAGAGATAACATATGAGGGTGACGATGACATGAAATTTGAATTGGTGCAAAATGAGACAGGATGCGAGATGTACTCCATCGCGTACAATCCAATGAGCATGCGTCTCAAACCACATTACAATATGGGCGCTATTGTACCATTCGGTAAATCAGTTAATGGATTGTCATTCTCTAAATCTGTCCACCACGAGTTTGGTCTTGATTTAGGATATATGGTTCCAACCAATGGTTTATTCCAAATAGGTTTCTATGCAGGTGTGGGTTTTGCTTCGTCTAGTGCTGTTTTGGGTATGGATACAATTCACTATCACTACCAAGCTGGATCCGAGGCAGATATCGATGGCGATTCATATACCCGCCATTATACTATTGAGCATGCTTCACAAAAGTTGAGCATGATGGATTTAACTGTTCCGGTTTATTTGGATTTTAATTTCCATATCCATAAGATTGTCTCACTCTATTTGGATCTGGGAATCAAGAATTATATTAATCTTTCTGCTAATCTATCCGAACTGACTGGTACGTATTCGTCTTGGGGTGTTTATCCGCAGTATAGTAATCTGGTCTTGGATCATACTACTGGATTGAGTCAATTTGCAGCACCAGGTAGTGCTCTAACAACACAAACTACATCTTCTTCGATGGACATCAATAACTATTCGATGGATTTGTTAACTGCATTGGGTGTACGTGTAAAGCTGAAGGAAAAACAATTCTTCCCATTGTATTTTGACTTTAGCATTGGATATCAACATAGCCTAATAGCTCCATACAAGAATGCCAGCGCACATGCTATCTCGGATATACAAGGCAATGTATCCGTACAAGAGGCATTCTCTACCTACACGATAGAATTTGGAGAAACAGGCACACCTCTTTCAACTTTTGTATCTGACCTCAAACGCAAGATGGTAACATTTAATTTTGGTATAACGTATAAATTCTAACAATATGAAGAAAAATCAAGCAATATTAGTATTGATATCGATATTTGTTGTATCTGCTGCATTGGGTATTGGCGGCACATGGCTTATAAAAAATATGGGCTCTAAACCAGCCAAGGGAACCACTATGACAGTTACCCCAGTCACCACTGCTGGAGGTGGTGCTAGTGTTTCTGATTCTTCAACTAAGCCTGCAGAGCAAACACCTTCAACAGCGCCAACTCCTGCACCTTCTCAAGAATTTTCTCATAGCCAAGATACCCGAAACCAAGACGCATCTGGGCCTATGCAAAAAGAATTTACACCACAAGACGCAGGACAGCGCATACAATCACATACAGAGGAGGTGACCGAAACAGTTGAAGCAGATTATGGCAAACCTATAAGTGAGGAAAATAATATGCCGGTTGCGAATATCACGTTAGAATCTGTTAACGGGCCTACTCCTAATCCTGAGACTCGCACATATTCTCTCACTGCCACTGCATCCGGTGGATGGGGTCAATTAACCTATTATTTGTATCCTACTAGAAACGCACAAGACACACTCGTAAGCACATCAGGTCGTTTTACGAATATTACTCCTAGTTCTAGTGGCAAATATATGTTGGTGATCAAAGATAGAACGGGCAAAGAATTAACAAAAGAGATTAGAGGTTTTACTTCGATCGTGAATAAGTTAACCACTCAACAATTGACTACCCGTCTTTCTAAATCTACTCCTGATCAAGGATTAGGTAAGCACTTTGCTAGTGGATATAAGATTAACTTTAGTGGTATTAAAAATGGCGACCCAGTACCTACTAGTTATACCCAAATTTATTCCAATATCGCTTCGGGATATTGGTCAAGAGTTAAGGTAACCGCGGTGGAGTTTAATAATTACAACAAGATTAAGAATATATCTATTAGTGTATATTATTAATGCGTAATGGTTGAGAATATGAAAAGATTTTTATTGATATATTTAGTGACATGTTTGCCACTTCTCATGATGGCACAAGAGCTTCGTTTTGTGTACATTGCCCACGATCTTGAGACGGCTACTGAAAAACTTGTTCGTGAACTTAATGGTTTACAACGTGCTGCGCGCGATGGTATGCCTACTATCTTCTATTTGTCTAATTCAGAGAAACCTATTATTGCATATTATAATATAGAAGATCGCCAAGATGGCGACATCTATCGCGAGATTATGGGCGAATTGCAAGAAAGCAGTTTTCATAATACCAGCGCTATTGTTGATAGAGATAGTATTGTGTCTATTTTCAATCGTATAAACATCGAAAATGGACAAATTACGAACGTTGTATGGAAATTCTATATTACGCAGAATTACTGGAATCTCTACAACGAAGATATCATTGCATCGTCTTATTTCATTTTGAATATAGCTGAATGGACAAAACCGACTTTTCATCTGCAGTTGTACTATTCTGGACAAGAAGAGTTCCGTGTAGACGAACAACATCCTTTTGGTGTGTTGAATCTCTGTCCTAAACTGAATCACAATTATGAGTTGTTGACATTATAATTTAGAATAACAATATACAAAGAATAAAATGAAAAAACTATCTGTATTATCCATTTTTGCACTATGTGCATTTAGTGTGTTTGCTCAAACCTTACCTCCTAAGTGTACGGCATCTAAACCATCGGTGCTCGTTACTAAAATGTTGCGTGAAGCAGATGTAGATCGTTTATTGTCATCTCCCGACTATTGCCAATCTGAATCTCGAAACAAGGTGTTCTGGATAGTGTATAGCGATCGTGATAATAATGTGGCATACACCTCATCTACAGGCACTACGCAGTCATGTACCCTCTCAATGAACGAGAAGTTGCGTATTGCACAAATTGAGAATAACCGTGCCTTGGTTTACGAAGAGCCTGTAGCTTCCACCACTTATCCTAAAATATCATCAGCCGCCAAGTGCAAAGGTTGGGTTCCAATGGATCGTCTTTTGCTTTGGGATATCTGTATAGCGGACGAGATGGGTGTCTATCAAAAAGCGCTTTTGTGTTTGAACGCCGATGTCGAGAGCCAGGATCGTGGTTATGGATATCTGAATCCTATGATGATGGAGAACAAAATTCCATTGGATCCAACATTCAAGTTCTATTATGTGATGAAGCGCGCTAAAGCGTCTAATGGCAAAAACTTGGTGCTTTTGGCTACACAATCTTCCATGTCAGGTTTCTCTGATGCTAACTTATATGCTTGGGTACCAGAAGATATGTATGTATCATGGAACCAACGCTCTTGTATTGAACCAACTTGGAATAAAGATGATATACGCTTCTTCTCCAATAATAGTTATATTGCTACTATTCATGATGTGGATGGTACTGCTGCTAGTAAATGGAAATTTGCAGTTAAGAAAACAGACCCATATCCAGATGATGACGACGATTTCTATCGTTGGCCAGGTGAGGTGATGCGATATCCAATCTTGGACGGTACTACTCCTTCTTCTGACAGATATCATTGTACTGCCTTAGTGGGTAATATGGGTGGCGTCTTTGTAGATTCGGTTAAGATTAGAAAAGAGAAATTCTATGAGGATCGCAAAAATGTGAATATCATTCTTCTTTTGGATGCTACACGTTCAATGGATGTGTTTAGCGAATCTGTATATCAAGCTATCAAAGGTGGATGTGAATATTATGATGGTACAAAATACAAAATCAAAATTGGCGTGATGTTGTATCGAGATCAAGCTGATGGAGAATTTGAAACCGAATGGCTACGTCCTACGGATCCTAATAACCCTAATTTGCTGACTTTCATTCAAAATGGTGGTAAATATGGATATAAGAGTGATCCAAAAGACAAAACTAATACCGAATCTTTGTTCTATGGTATGCACGAAGCTTTGATGCGTTTCCGTAATCCTGCACATAGCAATGTATTGGTGGTTGTAGGTGATTGTGGAAATAACCAATCTGATCACCGTGTTAGCAAAGAGGATTTAATCGCAAAGATCGTAGAAAAAGATGTGAATGTGGTAGGTTTCCAAGTAAGAAACCCTGCTGCTTACGATTGGACGTTGTTTAATACGGATATCCAACCAATCATCAAAGAAAGTTTGCAAAAGAAGTCAGATAATATCCAAAGCGGTTTCTCCGTTACAACTCGTCCAAACAACGATTTTTCTGGTTTCATATTCTCTAACAACCAAGACATCAATAGTTCTCTCTTCTTAGCGGAGCACCGTCACGCGCTTTCTGGAAGTGAGATGGATGCTGAGTTTTTAAAGAAGATCATGACTGAGGTGATTGGTGGCTATGCACAAAAAGTGAATGAGTTATTTGATATTGTCCATAAAGGCAAAGTAGAAGACAATAAAAGTGAAACTTTTGGTAAAGGAAGCAAAGGAGGTAGTGAATTGGTTGATGCTTGGCTAAAGAAGAAGTTCGGTACAACCAATGTGACAGGTCTTGTTGGATTTACCGGTAACACCAAAAAACAACAATCCGAGCGCAATATCTGGATGGCTAACGTGTTCTTTACCCACGATGAGTTGGCAAACCTTGTCAGTGGTTTGCAACCGTTATATACGGTGGCATGTACACCTAAGGCTAATGATCGTAAACCATACCTCGATGCTGTGAAACAGTGTATCGAAAAAATGGCTCCTGGTACCGATCTAAAGACAGATCAGTTGGATGATGTACTCAGACGTGCGATGGGTATCAACGAACCAACGCCTATTTTACGCTATCCTATTATGAATGTTCTTGATAATCAGAAGGTTCCTGACTTGGAATATCGTGCTATACTTTCTGAATTCAAGATGAATTACGAGCATTTACGTAGTATTGTACAAAACAATACGTATAAATACAAAATGAAGTACAATAATATCACTTATTATTGGATTCCAGTGCAAGAAATGCCTTAACACAAACAAGATTAGTAATTATTTATGTTATACGAAATTAAAAAATTACAATGTACCTACGATAAGCATTATGTGGAGGGGGTATCCAAGGTGGTGCTGAATATTGAGCACCTAGTCATACCTCGTGGCAAAAAGATTTTTATTGTAGGTGAATCGGGTATTGGTAAGAGTACGATTCTTGAGGTGTTAGGTATGATGAACAATACCATTATTCCTAATAAAGAAACCCAGTTCCATTTTTATCAAGAAGGCAATCATTCTACCGACTTGCTAGCTATGTGGAACAATAATAATGATGATGAGTTATCCGATTTTCGTCGCAAACACTTCAACTTTATCTTCCAGAGTACCAATCTGATGCGT